>Ga0247611_10002176_pt1 | contig 32621 bp, 51 predicted proteins | sample 177DNAGHGhighgp2_FD_192422 | JGI IMG/M metagenome (GOLD analysis project Ga0247611, IMG submission 192422) | Sheep rumen microbial communities from Palmerston North, Manawatu-Wanganui, New Zealand - 1770 DNA GHGhigh gp2 | ecosystem: Host-associated > Mammals > Digestive system > Stomach > Rumen... | reverse complement strand
TTCCTGACTTGCATGGTAGATTTCGGTGATTTCAAGAAAGGAGAGAAATATTGGCTAGAATATGTAGGAGACGACACTTATGTTGTTCGTAGCGACAATCTCATTAACACGAAAACTGTGATTAAACCGCATCAACTTGCATATTTTGTATATATTCCAGAAGGAGATAACGGTTATCACAAACAATTAATAGAATGGCTTTCGGGTTGGTTTTATGGTATAAGGACATTGGGCCTTATTGGTAACGAATTCAACGAACAATTCTGTACAAGACACGCTATATTGGCTGCTGACGAACAGGATAAAATGTTATATTCGAGCAAAAATATGGTTGATATGTCGAGATGCCCTAAAGAAGATACTATTCCATGGGAATGGCATTCTCCAGACGGAAAGGTTTTCGCAACAACATCAGGTTTTCATAATCCAAAAGGATTATACATACTCGCGGAGATTGCGGAAAACGAATATGAAGGATATTATGTTACGCATGGTGACAATAAAATCCTGATCAATAAAGATGGGTCTACCGATCCATGGGAATCTGAGAAGATCGGAGACACAAATTGTGATAACATAATGGAACAAATATTAAGAATCAATGAAATTAGAAATAGAAAATCTAACGAACAATATGCAAATGTGATGGGACAAATTGTAAAAATTCAGAAACATGAAAACTAAGTTTATATTAATCATTATTTTATTGTTGGTGGTTCTGTCGTCATGCCAAGTTCCTATCGAAAATTACAAGGGATCGATCGTCCTTGATAAAGAAGGGAAAACGTCTTCTGGATATAAAATTGTAATACAAATAAACAGAAAGTATGGAGCTATTGATAGAACCATATATGTTTACAAATATGATTATGAACGATTCAAGGTAGGAGATACAATAAAATGAGAGTGGAAGATTTATCTGACGTTAAAGATAAGTTCAACGAGGATTACGATGCAGAGATCATATCTTGTTCTGTTGTAGTCAAAACGAAATCTGGTGATATACATTCGTATTCCCTCGATCAATATGGTGGTTTTAACCAAGTTTATCCATAAAATTGATTTTTTTCTTGCGTCGTATCGATCTTTTTCGTATCTTTGCCGCGTAAAAAATAAAATGAAATGAAAGCTAAAGTTATCGAAACTGGAGAAATCGTAGATGTTTTCGCGTATCCTACGATATATCAAGAAGATGGTCAAGGCCCTGATAGAAGGGAATGGTATGATGACGAATTGGAAATCATACGTCCGTCTATTAAGGATTCCAAAAATAATATCGCAAAAGAATTGGTTAGGTATCTTCCATATTGCGATGACATATCAAAAGATACTAAAGAAAGATGGATTTCTTGGCTCAAAACCCAAGACGATCAAAATCCTGCAGACATTAAGCCACATTGTCCGAACGGGAGTATTCCTTACGACAGAGGGTTTGAAGAAGCTCAGGAATATCTAAGCGAAAGGGGTTTTGACATTCCTTGGAACGATTGTGATGTTTTCGTTGATACGAGGTACGTCACACAAACTATCGCTAATGTGCTAACATGGGCGGACGAACATCCAAAAATATAATATGAATAAGGAAGATATACACGATCTGAACGGTAAGACACCATCGATCGGGGACATGATAGCTGTTTCCGTAGGATGGATGACCAACGATTCTTATATAGCAATAGCCACTGTGGATTCTTTCACAGAAACACCAAAGACAGTGACAATGAATTTCTCCATATCAAAGTCTGGACTTGGAGGATATGGGGATTATGGAACAATTCGTAAGTCTTCTTTAAGGTTCCCATCAAAGCACACAAAATTTATAATCTTATAGAAATGGAATCAAAAGAACAAATTCAGTCATGTGAAGAGTATAAGATCTACAAAAAAAGGATCGAAGATGCGGCCAAGAGGTATTCGTGGTCACACGACACGATTGGTGTGGACAAGGAAACTTTCGAAACAGAATCATTCAAGGGTAGACATATAAATGTAAAAAATGAAGTTAGGATTCCAGTTTTCCATGAGATGGAAGTTGCAGTCAAGTTCGGTGCAAACTTTATCATCAGGAATATGTGGATTTCCGTTGATGAAGATCTTCCTCCATATGATAAATCTGTTATAGCTATTGAATATGATTCAGATCTTCCATGGGAAGAACAACGAATATTGTTCGCTCACAGGAGCGAAAATCCAGATGTCGTCACAGACAATAATAAGTTCTGTGTCTATCCTCCAGCGATCATGAAAATAACACATTGGATTCCAGTTCCTTATCTGGAAAAGAATCAGAACAACTAAACGTCACAAAATGTCAGTACAATATTTAGGTTGGACAACAATTAAGCAGACGGAGAGTCTCTTGAACGCTGGACTCGATCCAGATACAGCTGATATGTATATACCGCAAGATGACAGCACTCCTGTAGTAATCGATTTTTCTCTTAAAGAACACCATGCATATTATCCATGCTGGTCCTTGGGAAAGCTTATCAGTTTGATTCCAGACTATATTTGGAACGAGAATGGATATGATATGTTCTTCCATTTGCAGAACAACTATATCAATTACGAACATTTTGTAAAGGAAAAGGATTTTTATGTCAACGACTTCATTTCTGCTGGTAAAGGTATTGTTCAGAATACAGTGAACACAATCATTTGGTTATTAAAGGAAGGTTACATTAAGAAAGGACATTAACATGAGAAGATATATAGACGAATATTATGAGTTGCCAATATATCAAAGATATTCAGTAACACCAGAAAAAATAAATGAGATTGTTGTTAAGATGCATGACGAAGGATCTTCACAAGAAGAAATAGTTGAACATCTACAAGAAGAACTATATCTTTTCTTGGACGACGAAGAAACTTCTTGGGAAGCAACTGTCGTGAACAATATAATAGAAAACAAGCCCGTATTGAACAGATTCACGAATATAGAATTTTGAAAAATTACATCAAATCAATAAGAAAATGACAACACAGAAAAAGAAAGAGATCGAGCTTGAAACCGCCAGCTGGTTCGTGAACCTCTCTGGCATATTCGGCCACCATTACTTCTTCCTGTATGACGAGTGGAAGAAGGTCCCAGGGTTCCACGAGACCGACGCTGCACAAATCATTGCAGCTTTCCTGCATTACTGGTTCCATAACAAAACTGGATACTTCACTTGTCCGATCGGTGCTTCGTGGTTCCACGAGTGTGACGAGGAGTCATACAATGCATATATCTCTCAGTATATGCCAGTTATCAGTGCATATGAGGATTGGAGCGAGAGACAGAGGTAACAAACATCAACAACAAAGGAAATGACACAGGAGCAAATCACACAGAAGGCTTTAGAAGTCTATCCTATTAGCAATGTCCGTAACACACTTGGGTACATATACGACGAAAACCGTGACAAAAGGGAAGGATATATCCAAGCATTAACCGAGATCGAGTCGATGCCGAGTGTCAAAGGATGGCTGGTGAGGGATTGGATTGGAAATTTTCTATGTTTTTTCAGAAAAGGAAAGCCAATCACCAAGAGAGAAGGAAGATGGGAAGATAATGATGGACACACTGGGGAGATATTGGGTGCCTATTATTCTGACAAAATAGATGACTTGACATGGGATTCAGAACCAGTCGATGCAGAAATCATAATTCGTACAATATAATGCCGATAGACTATAAATCATATTTCCAGTCAAAAGAAACAGAAAGGTGGTTGATCGCAGTTCTGAACGATCCATATGATAACAGCTATATAAAAAATGACACAACAAGAAAAGAAACAGTTTAAGGAAGGTTTATTCGGATATCTTCCGTTTGGATTAAAATGTGTCGCAACAGCAACCACTGTTGATTCACACCATGTCGATATGGATGGATTCTACAAAGAAGTCGACTTTGATGCTGATGTTGAACTCTTGTCGATCGATATCATAGTTGATCCTCTAAATGATGATCAAGGATTGTATGATTTCGTTTTCGAGGAACCTTTTACTCTAAATGAGTTTATTCCATATCTTCGTGGCTTATTCAGCATAACAAACGAAGAGAAAATATTGGTGTTCGGATCTGAAGAATGTGATGGAAGATATTGCTATAAGGATTATCTTTATGTCGGTGACGGAATGTAATTTTATAAAAAATCAAATAAAACATGGCAGACAAAGAACTTATCAAGAAAGAAATTGAAAGAAGAATCGAGCAATGTTATAGAATATTGTCACAAGATTTACTTGAAATTGAAAGAAAAGAGACAAATTGTTGCTTACAACAATACAAAGAACTTCTTAAATTCATTGACTCCCTTACGGAAGAACCCGCAAACAAGGATTTGGAGGAAGCAGCAGAGGCGTTTTACAACAACTGTATCGAAGGTATACTACATAAAATGTCTGAAAGTAAAGAAACCTTTATCGCAGGTGCTGAATGGCAAAAAGAAAAGTATAACAAACAATTTGGTTTTCTTAACCTAAAAGATTGTAAGGATGCTTATAATAGATGGAAGTCTACTCAAGATAATCCAAGTGCAGCATTAGCATGGGTAAGAGCCTGTGAATGGCAGAAACAGCAAATGATGAGAAACGCTGTGGAAGGAATAAGTTGTACATATTCCAACAAAGAAGGCACATTCTTGCACATTAAGCAAGGTATAGATACAAAAGATGGAGACAAAGTGAAATTTGTAATCGTTAAAACTGAACAACAATGAGCAAGATTGCAGAACAAAAAGCATTGAAAATTGTAAAGCAATATGATTATCCTTGGGATACAGGTTCTATATTTAAAGGTTATGTCCAAGGTTACGACCAAGCCATGCAAGACTTATTGGAGAAGGCTTGTGAATGGCTAATGCACAATAATGACTGGCATGATGGTGAAGTAGACTTTTACGTCAAGAATTTCAAAAACTACATGCAAAATGAAAGCGAGAATTAAACACTCAGATAAAATCATTGATGTTGAGTATAATATTTTCGGATGGCTTTTTGATAGTCCAGAATGCAAAAGAATTTTTAATACAGAAGAACTTGATTTTTTTGATAGTGACAATATAGATTGGCAATCCTTCCGCAATCAAGTGGCGAAGGATATTTTGTGCGTTGTGCTTGAGAAGGCAATAAGCAGCGGAGATTTATTGTCGATTGGTTCAATACTAAACACCTCGACTACAGAGGATCGATCGGCAAAGGTATCGCACTTGACGCTAAAGACATGTATAACAATAAAACAGAATAATAATCATGGATTACGAAAGAAAATACAAAGAACTCGTCGACAACTTCAAGTCCGTGCTGAATCTTAGGGCAGTGAAAGAAAACGGAACAATCCCCACAGAAGACGTGAGAAAACTGATTCCAGAATTGCAAACCCCAAATGACGGGGAAATAATAAAAGAACTTATCGACTATCTTGACGTCCAAGACGCTATCGCAAAAGGAAAAGATTCCGACTTCAAAAACTGGATCGCATGGCTGAAGAAACAAAAAGAAAAAGAATTAGACACAAGATCGAACTACCTCGAAGAATTGATCGCAGCCGACGACATCTATCAAATGGCCATGAATGACGCAATGATAGAAGAAGCAAAAACAAAGGCAATGCACGCACTATCGAAACTCGAAATCTCAAAACTATTATTCCAAGAAGATCAAAACAAGAAAATTTTTGCCGTCACAAACGATCCAAAGTTCAAAACAGGTGATTGGATTACTAATGGTTATTGCATAATTAAAATCACTTCAGTAGATGATAGATATTATTGGCATGATAATGGTTGTGTTGGAGGTGATATTGAATCTATAGATAGAGAATATCACCTCTGGACTATCCAAGATGCAAAGGATGGTGATGTGCTTTCGGATAAAAATCCTTTCATCTTTAGGGGTTTTGGAGATAAAAGGCATCCAAATAGCCCTACTGCTTATTGTGGTATGAATTTATCAGGTACTTTTATCTTATCAACCGAAAATGAATGGTGGACAGAATATGATGTCTATCCAGCAACCAAAGAACAACGTGACCTTTTATTCCAAAAGATGAAAGAAGAAGGGTATGAATGGAATGCTGATAATAAAGAGCTGAGAAAGATTGAGCAAATTGAGCAGAACCCTACTTGGGGTGAAGAGGATGAGAAAACAAGAAAAGCAATACTCGAGTTAGTGAAGCAGTCAAGCCACATTCTTAATCCTATGAATCAAAAGTCTATGATTTCTTGGCTTGAAAAGCAAGGTGATAAAGTTGATGTACTTGATGACTTTCCAACAGAGTTTGAAAGGCAAATATCACACCTTATAGCAAGTTCCATTAATAAGGAATGGGAATATAAAAAAGATTTCGTTAAGCATACTGCTAATGCACTATTGCAATATGCTAAAAATGAGTTTGAAAAGCAAGGCGAGCAAAAGCCTGCTGATAAGGTTGAACCAAAGTTTAAACCTGGAGATAATATTATAGAAAAAGATTTAAATGAATGTGGTAGTGGAACAATAAAAGAGATTAAAAACAATAAATATTATTTTACCAGTGGAACTTGTATAGATATTCAAGAACAAGATTTATGGCAACTTGTAAAAGAGCATGTTGAACCGAAATTCAAGGTTGGTGATTGGGTAGTGGATAAACTTGGCCATGTTTGGCATATAAATAGTTTTGATAAAAAGAACTATAATGTCTCTAATGGTGATAAATATAATTACTTTCCGATTTCTAAACAAAATGAGATGCGTTTTTGGACTATTCAAGATGCAGAGGATGGTGATGTGCTTGCTAATAAAGATGGAGCTATCTTTATAAATGCTTGTAGTAATGGCGGTGGAACATTAGATTGTCACTGCTACATTTCGGTACAAGGTGAATTTTGCTTAGAAGAACACAAAACAGGCAGTTGGCTCTACAAGACTGAAATTCATCCTGCAACCAAAGAACAACGTGACATCTTATTCTCCAAGATGAAAGAAGAAGGATATGAATGGAATGATAGGAAAAAAGAATTGAAAAAATTGAATACGTGAATGAGATTGACAAAACGCTTCTCGACTTGATACGAAAGGACGTTGAAAAAGATATTGAGAATAGCGCGGTCGAATTTGCAAAATCTTACATAGAAGATGTAAATCCGTCTTTTGAAAAAGTAAAAGAATCTGAGGAACTTTGGAAATGGAAGATGAGTTGCCTTAAGGGTGTGAATAAAGCATATACCAAAGGAAAAGAAGACGCTTTGAAATCCTTGCCGAAGTTAGAAAAGACTAAAGATGTGATTGTCCCAACAATACCAGTGATGTACACTAATTCCGCATCAATGAAAAGCTATGTGGAATATAATGGATATAGATTATGCATCAACGATGCGTTTGAGAAACTATCAAAAGAAGAATAACAATGACAAAAGAAGACAAGAACACAATGATCTCACTCCTGCAAAAGGAAACAGGAATGGGCTGCATGGATCTAAGCAAAAAAATCGGCACTTTCCTCGAAGCACTAAAAAGAATATCACACCAACCCTGCGACGTAGGACTAAGAATGAAAATAGAGTGAGAGATGTATCCACTAAGATAGTCTATAAAAAACAAACTACCATCCCTCCCATAACATGAACATCATAGACCATATACTCCAAAACACTAACCTCACCCCATACAAAATATGCGCCAGATACAACATCATCAACGAACCAACAATAGCCATCCCACTGCTATCAGACCTCACACCCCAAGAAATCTCCAAACTATCCCCCTCACTAACACACCACCACGACAACACCATCTCACAAATCACCACCCAAGAACTCGACAACCTACTACACATCATAAACATCCCACTGGAATTCCACCCCGTCACCCTGCCACTCACAATCATATCCTCCAAACCACTACCCCTCACCGCCAAACCATCACACGAAGAACCGTTCATATACATAATATCCCCATAAACCCACAAAAACACACCGTACAGACACTTTACAACAAAAAACACCCACCAACCCCACCAACCAACCAAAAACCCCTCCACAACCACAAAAACGACCTCCATACCAAATAAGATCGATCACCCACTCGCAAAAATACATCAAAAAACCCCTTTTTTAACAAAAAACAAAAACAAAAACCCAATTTTTACAGAATTTTCCAGAATTTCCAAAAAACAATACAGAACAATCAAAACAACCAAAACAAACAGGATCGATCCAAACCATAAAACCCCAACCATTCTAAAACAAACAAAAACACAACCAACAATAACCACACAAACAACCAACAATATAACAACACCCATATACGAAGTATATGGAATACACAAAATATACACCAACCATAACATATCCCAATATACCAATAACAATAATACTATACACATAACCCTATACCCCCATATACATACCCATAACAATATAACCAAACACAATCAATCCAGATAAAACTATTATGGAAATGATATGTACATTGTAAATCAATGACTTAACTCTGTTTCTCCACCATATTTCCATACAAAAACACCCCCGTCAGCGCCACATCTGGATCGATCCCCCATCAACCACGCATAAACCCCTGTAAAATAATATTATAACAGTCACAAAACAAACGAAAATCCAATACCCGAAAATGGAGCGATCGATCGCCCTGAAAATCAGTTGGTTATCAATACCCTTAAAAGAAAGTGTTTGACATACAACAAGTTATACAAATGAGGGGGATCGATCCTAAAAACGAATTTTTAGCACTTTTTTGTGAGTTAAATACCTGTAAATGCCTGTGTTTTAGGCACTTCCAAATACCCCTATTTAGGGCACTTCCGAATAGGTAAAAAGAGTTTACTTCTGAACTCAACTTCCAAAAAGTTGTTTTAGATCCCAGTGGGATCTCTAATCTGGATGAAGTTACTGATGACTCTTCCAAATGCTATTCGTATTATGCTTTTGAATACACTTCCGTTTACTATTCAGTTTAGTCTTCCGTTTACTAATCTGTTTACTATTCCAAAGTGTTTCACATGAAACATTTAATATAAAATGCTCATTATCAATGAATTAGAAAACTTACATAAAATTATAGTGGATATTAGCAAGAGGAATGATATACATCCTGATGATACTGGTACATACAGTATGGGATCTCAATGGGATCGATCCCGTCGAATTCGATGCTTTGATTCGTGTCATGTATGTCCTTGTAGGAAGGAAGATTACGAACTAACCTGATGCTCAGCGTTTTGCGATCCAGATGGGATCGATCCAGTGGCCTTCATCTTCTATTGGGTGGCCTTTGTGTTCCCGCCATTACACTTGAAGGTGATCGAAACCCGTGATTTCAGGATACGGATCCCAGTCTGATCTTGTGTTCCATGGCCATGTGTGTTGATCGGATTTGTCTCAGCTATATCATTGAAGCAAAGGTTCCGATGGAATATTTTTCGCAAAAAGCTTGACACGTGTTGATATTTTCCGTATCTTTGCGCCATAATCAGATTTCACAGATATGAATAAGAACGTATGTTTGTCGAAGGGTTGCCCTTATTTGGTAAAGAAGACGTTTTATTTCCCGTTGTATGAGAAGCGATACATGTGTATGAAGCATGGTATTGTTGATGTCAGCAAGGTTGTTGGGTGCGAAAAGTGACTGATTACCAATTGTTTATTTTCGAACACTTATAGTCGTCCTATGTTTTGGGCAACTTTTTTGTTGATTGTCCTCAATGGAGTGTGAACTCATGTGATGGCTGCTTGTCTGGATCGATCCCGATGGGATCGTAACATGTTGGCATCGAGATGTTTGAAGACGGAGTTCAATGAATATTCTTGTTTTGTTATAGTGCGAGTTGTGAAATGTTAAAATCATGGTCGCAAAATGGGGCTGAGCCCAATAAAAAGTTTGATGTTTTTCGGTGGTTTTTTGTGTTTATTAATTTTTATTAAGATTTGTGTAAATGATTGATGTTTAATGATTTATGATGATGTGAGTTCAAAAAGTCCCCTATAGGGGAAAATTGGGTTTTTGGGTGTGGTTCGGGGTTGTTTTTTGAAATGTTAAAAATGGTGTCGGAAACTGTGGATGGAACAAGAGTCACGTCGGCGTGTTGCCGATCCCAATCGGATCCGTGTCTGGGTTGAACATCCGACGGGGGTCAGCTTGGTGATGAACGACGACTACATCGTCAGCAGTGATCTGGTTATGGATCCAGATGGGATCTGGGATGGGACGTACATCCGTTGTCCATGTAGAGTCTGGCTGGGGGTGCGCCGAGAAATGGCCTACCTTCTGGGGGAGGATCCAGATGGGATCTGATTCTGTAGTATATGTTTTGGTTTCCCTGGGAGTTCCTTATCATTTCTGGAATCTGCTGGGTGTGGGATCCGATTGGGATCGATCCAGCCGAGTCCAGAAAACTGCTGTTATTTCTTGTGGGTTGCCTTGGTGTTCGCCGAAAATTTCGTGACGTTGCATAGCGGTCAGGATCCAGATGGGATCAGTATCCTGTGGGGCGTCATTGTTCCCTGTATGAAAATTTTTCTGATTTTCCTTGACACGTATTGATATTTTCCGTATCTTTGCAGCATGAATCAAAAAACATAGAGCCATGAAGGAAATATTGAAGATATTCGTCATACTGCTTGTCGCGGTGTTCGTTGTCCCGCTGCTTTGGCTGCTCATCAAGGAAATATGGTGGCTTATAGTCCCGTTGTTCGCAGGGATTGTCGTGGGTGACATATTTTGGGTCGCGGTTTTCGTCATAGCCATAGTGGTGATTGTATGGGCATTGTCGAGCTGAGATTTTGTTTAGCTTGTTTCATAATGGTTTAATTGTTGGCGGTGGCCGATTCCGAGTTTCGGGGTCGGCCATCCGTTTTGTGAGAGGTGATGTGATACCCGTGGTTCGGGGCGGGCACTGTCGGTGGATCCAGATGGGATCCGATCGACGCCGAGATCATGCCACGCTACTCTCCTAACCAGATGTACTGGATGACCAGCCTGCTGGAATTCAGAGGAGGATCCCGTTGGGATCGATCGGGACGTGCCCGAATCTCCTCTGTGTTCAGGACAGTTGGCGGGTATGCCAGAAAAGGGATCACCCTTGGCGGGAACGATCCCGTTGGGATCCATACTGGGGAGCCCAGACTCTTGATCGGTGATGCGACTCGGCGGAAGGCATCCCGTGATCTGGGTAGGATCCCATTCGGATCCTTACTGGGGAGTCCAGACTCTTGATCTGAAGTTCCGATAATCCCGTGATCGATTTCGGATCCGATTTGGATCTTCCTCTGTCAAGAAACCGCGGACTCTCCGTACATGACATGATGTCAACCTCTGTTCATTCAGGATACGGATCCAAATGGGATCGATCGGCTGGGGACCCATCGTTTTGATCGTTCCAGATTTTTTCTGGTTTTTTGTTTTTGTAAATTATTGTGAATCAAATAGTTACAAAGATTTGCAAAAATAATTGAAACTTTTTTGAAAAAATGCTTGCCAATTCGGAAAAAAGTTGTACCTTTGTATCACAAACAAAGGGGGAAACCCCGAAGGACAAACAACTGAATAATCAACAATCTAAATTCAAAGAGTTATGGAAAACAACATCGAAACCATCACAATCGCAATCAACGGAAAGAAGTACAGACTTGTCGAGGTCAGCGAAGAGCAGGCCAGAGGCGAGAAGACAATGTGCCTTGTCACCCTTGTCACCCCGTTCGGGGGAATCACCAGAGCATATCCATTGAAGGATGTTTGCGTTCCAGAGGGTACATACGACCACGAGGGCGACCGCTTCATCGTGAAGCACTGCACTGACGCGGAGTTCGAGGAGTACAAGAAGAACGCACAGGAAATCGAGGAGCCAGCCATGCTGCTGCAAGTCATGCTCGACATGGCGCTTTCGGAAATCGACTGCTAAACCGATTTTTGCCATAATTTCGGTAGGGGGTTGCCCGTTTCGGGCGACCCCTTACTTTTTGTAGGAAAGCCACTTCCGTCGGCAGGAGATGAAGGAGGATGCTGGGTTGGATCGATCCCGATGGGATCCAGCCCAGCCGACGAAGACTTCCAGACAGCAAGGCTGTGCGGCGACTTTGGTGAAAAGCATCGATGCTTGGCAGAATCGATCCAGATGGGATCCGTGTTCCGAACAACAGATCTCATCCATGGTTAAGCGCGGTGACGACGCATCTTACCGATCTGGGATGCGTTCCGATCGATCCCATTGGGATCCGTTACAGTGGATGGAATCTTCTCGCTGGCGGCATCGCGTGGAGGATACAGTTCGGCCCCAGTATGGATCCCAACGGGATCAGAATTGATCGAGAACCCTGACCGCATCCTTTTCTTGGAAAATTTTTTGGTTTTATTTTTGCAAATTATTGTAAATTAAATAGTTACAAAGATTTGCAAAAATAATTGGAAAATTTTTTGTGTTTTTTGCTCGTTGTATTGATATTTTTCCTATCTTTGTTGCGTTAAAACAACAAAGACAAAGTTACTAACCAATTAAAAAATTCAGAGTTATGGCTACAAAAATCACAAAGGGACAGCTTCAAGCAATGCTTGAAAACATTCAAGGCGAAACCGAAATCACCGTCACCGTCAAGGGCGAGGCGAAGATGAACAAGACAAACAACCCCTTCTATGAGAAGCAGGGTCGCGCATGGGTTGCGAAGGACAACGTGGAGAAAATCCAAAAGAGCGTGTACGCTTTCGGTGGCTCGTATGAGGAAAGGGTCAACGAGGCTCTCGTTGCAGACGGGAGCGCAGGCGATTTCAAGGCCGCTTCGTTGCCGTGGGGCGAGTGGATTGTTGAGGGCAAGACCATTTCCCACAACGGCAAGGTGTATGCCCGTTGCTACATCGTGGAGGGCAAATCGTCTTTGGTGTCCGTTTCCTACTTGGTCAACGGCAAGGAAGCCACATCGGAGCAGGAAAAGAGCATCAAGGACTTCACCCCAGAGAAGAAGCCGAGCGCGAAGCAGGAAGCCGCAGGGTTGGAGCAGGGTAAGCAGGTCATCCCCAACAACATCGACTTGGACAAGGTTGTCAGCGTGGAGGTTGACGGGGCTGAGTACGAAATCGTGTGACGGAATGTCAGTGACAAAATGTCAGGGGCGGCTCACTTGGTGGGTCGCCCTTTCCTTTTCCATTCCAGACAAGACCGACAGAGTTGGTGGAGGAGCGCTGGATCGGATCTCATCGGGATCGATCTTCCATGGTGAATCCAGGGATGTCTGGACATCCCCTGGTATCCCGTCCAGTTCGGATCCCGATGGGATCGATCGTCGTCCAGAGTATCTCCTCTCATCTCCTGCCGAAAAATTCCGCAAGGTTTTTTCGGAAAGTTTTCCAGATAAATACCCTGATTTCTTCTATGATTTTCCCGCGGAAATCCTATCGGGTTTTTCTTCATTTTCCCCGTTTGTTTTTTCCGTGGTTTTCGGCGGGGACTCCAGCGACTGGCCTCCCCGCCATCTTTGTCTGGCGAATCCACAAGAGATGTGATCCGTGAAGGAAGACGCGGGATCCCGATGGGATCGATCCTGTCCCATTTTGTATGACTCTGGTCATTTCGTGCTTCCGCCAAAACACCGAAGGCGATTGAAAAACCTTCGGTTTCAGGATATGGATCCCAGTGGGATCGATCCTGTGACCATCACGAGTATCAGCTCGAACATCACGCCGCTCAGCTCGAACATAGCGTCTTCTGGATCCCAACGGGATCGATCCAGAACGGGACCTCTGTCTTGATCATTTCTTATATAAGTTTATGATGTTGTTTTTGTAACTTATTGAAAAATAATGTGTTGCAAAAATTTGCAAAAATAATTGAAAAAAATCTCTCAAAATACTTGACATATTGATTTTTTTCGTATCTTTGTATTGTCAAACGACAAAGGGAAACAAACAATTTACAAACAATCTAAAAACAAAGCGATATGGCAAAGCAACACAAAATCTACTGCGAGGGCTGCTACTGCAAGCCGATGCAGGTAATCGACAAGAACGGCAACACTGAATGGCGTTGGTGCGTGGTCACATTCTCCGACGACTGCACGGAGAACGGCGAGGAAGTGGACATCAACGTGAAGGCGAAGACCGAGGAAGGTCTGGTCAATTCATCCGAGAGCGAGGACAAGGGCGAAACCGAGAGAATCGTCAGGAACTCAATGACGATGAAAGACCTCTACAAGGGAATCCCTGGCCTTGACCCAGACATGGACGAAGACATCTGACGACTTGTCAGTCCAGCATGACATGATGGCCGATATCACTTTGGTGGTGTCGGCTTTTCCTTTTTCGTTACGCCACTCAGAAGAGTCGTGATCCTTCGGTCCAGATTCTGGATCCCATTTGGATCCAAAACGCTGGATACCAGACTCTTGGATGTATGAACTCATGTGGTAAGGATGACCTTGAGTCTGAAAAGGTGCCAGTGATCTGGAAATGGATCCCAACGGGATCGATCCTGACAGGTCCAGTGGTAATGTTCATCTTCAGCTACAGGGTGGCATTGGATACCTGACGTCCTTGAGTCTGAAAAGGTGCCCGTGATCTGGAAATGGATCCCAACGGGATCGATCCTGACAGAATCCTGATCTGTCGATGCCATGTCTGTTGGGTATTCGGTTCCTTGTGGAGGATTATCCTCACGAGATGCTCAGCCGTCTTATAACTTGTTGGATCCCAATGGGATCCGTGATGACCGACGAAGTTTTCTTCGTTTTTTGTTCCATATTTTTCCAGAAAAATTTTTCTGTTTTTTCTTGCGTGTTATCTGGAAAATACTTATCTTTGCATTGTCAAACTTAAAAGCAGAAAAACTATGGAAAAAAGAAACGGAAAATTCGTTGGGAAAAAGGACATCCCCTTCGGCAACGATCAAATCGCTGACATCCTGCAACTCAAATGCCGCATACTTGAAATGTTCAGGTCGCGCAATGTTACCGTAAGCTTCGCCCAGAACGTGTCGAGCGAGAATTACTATGACGATACCGCAAGCGACTACTCCAAGCTGATGCACACCGAGCTTACGGTCAGGTTCAAGCCAGTGACATCAAAGCAAGGGCTTGTGCAGAAGGGTGCCGATTCGTGCAAGCGCAGGGTGTCCGCGATCGATCCTTGCGTGCATATCATGTTCTACAACCAGCAGGGTGTTGATGATGCAACTGGAAAGGAACAGGTGCAGCCTTGCGTCTATGTTGGAACTCACGGGTTTCAGGAAAGGGGATACAGGAAACACAAATGGGACGACTATTGCCCGAAGCCCTCTTTCGGATACGGGTATGAGATAGAAACCTTGTGGCAGGATGCGGTCAAACCAGCTTTGGAGAAAATTTGGAACGACATCAACTTGCTGATAGAGTGATTGTTACGGAAGCAATAAGGTAACGGCTTGGACTTGTGTCCGAGCCGTTTCTTTTTTACGCGATGGGACATCTTGACACAGATGAGTCAGGGGTGCCCGCCGATCAGATCCCATCGGGATCCGTTACAGTGGATTCAGGATCACCATGAGTCCGATTTGCGATGGACTTGCTTGCAAGACTTGGATGTCAATCATCTCGATGCCAGCTGGTTAGGATCCCAATGGGATCGTAACTGGTCCTTCTCTGCCGATTCGATCGTCGAATTTTTCTCGGAAAACAAAAACAAAAAAATCCGCACAATTTTTGTACGGATTTTCTTTTGGTTTTTCTGGAATTTATTTCGGGAAAACCTCGTCGGGGTATGCGGTGAAAGTGTTGCCGCTTTCTCCTTGCAGGGTGTACTCAGTGCAAAACGCACCATCCTTGATATCGGTTATGGTGAATAACTTGTCTGCATCTGGGGTTTCCCCGTATGCACCGAACCTGACTTGTTTGCCGATTGTGAATTTTTTAATATCCATTGATTTTCATATTTTTGTCTTGTCAACCGAATAATATTGTTTCCCGTCTATATATTCAAGCTCACACACGAACTTGAATTTTCCCCTTCTGTAAAGGTGTGCAGTGAAAGAACCGACGAATACGCTGCGTCCAGCAACATCATCAATGTTCCTTCCGCTTTCGCATATTATGGAACTCCGTTCTTTGTTGTAGCAGAATGTCCCCAAGGAAAGGGCGATTGCGTAATCATGTGTGTTTGTTATTTCCATTATTCCGTTTGTTTGATGATGCAAAGATAAGCATTTTTCCTATACCACGCAAGGAAAATCGTAAATTTTTTCATGGAGGTCCAACACCCGTCGATCGTTTCGGCCTCAGTATGGATCCCATTTGGATCCAATAATGACCAGAGCATCTCCTCTCATCTCCTCGTTGATCGATCAACTGTGATGAACTCGAAGAAATGATCCTTCCGTGATAGATCAGATCCCATTGGGATCCATATCAAATCACGACGTCTTCTTCGTACTCAAGGTTATCTTCATACCAAGTGATGTTCTCATCCAAGAGTCTGGTTACCAGTGCATTGGATCCCATTGGGATCGTATCGGGGCCTTTACGAGTTCACTCGTGGTATGTGTTGTCATTTTGTTGATGTAAAAAGAAAAGCCGATCCAAAATTGGATCGGCTTTCATTTCATGTGGGAATTATTGCTGTTAGTCCACTTTCCTGAATATAACTGACTTGCCGTCGGTTCTTGATGTTTTAGAGCAAAGCCCTACGACCTGCTTGATGTCTGGCCTGTTCATGCATTGGTGCCTGCACCAGCACTCCCTGCAAGTTTCAGTTGGGTTTTCTGTTACTTCAAGCGTGATTATTGTGTCTGGCATGTAGGGGTTATGTACGGTTTTCCTGAATCGTTCCCCTATCGGTCTTGTCATGTTGTCCATCATCTATTCCTCCTTGATGTTCTACATTTTGGCTTTCGTTCATAATTAGACGGTAAACAATTGGCTGAACGCGGAATGTGTTTGCCGTCGGCAAAATCTATAAGATTGCATGTGTCGATAACTGTCCCGTCTTCTTTGACGAGTTCTATCGTTCCAGTTTCAAGGCCACACGTCAACGCAAGTCTTTCTAAATACATTTCGTATAATGTTCCGTATATTGTCCGTCCAGCGATTGAATCGAATAGTTTTTGTGCTTCTTCTTTTTCGGGATACTGGGCTATTTCCAGTTTCCCGTTGTTCATTATCTTTATCATATTGCTCATTTTGTTTTACGATGCAAAGATAAGTAAAATACCAATACGTGTCAAGTTTTTTCCCCAAAAATTTTCAGAATTTTTTCTCGGAAATTATCTGGAAACTTTCCAGACATTCTGGTCAGGATCCAATGGCGGGATCGATCCCAATCGGATCCTTTACAGTCCATCCCAGTTAATCTCGACTCTGATGCGGATTGTATCTGAAGTTCGTCTGGGTGCCCTTGGCTGGATCGATCCAGCTGGGATCCAAGCACGCCGAACGATCTATCCTGTCGATGCCTTTCAGAGATCGCTTAACCCTGATCCGAACAAAGAGGATCCTGACTCGTGTCATCATGGATCCCATTGGGATCCAACAAGTTAGAAGACGGCTGAGCATCTCGTGTGAGTATCATAGCAGGAAGTCTATGGAAGTTTTCCGTGGCGGGATCGATCCCGTTAGGATCCATACTGGACGAAGGATGAACTTTGTTAACCGATGTAGTACTGGTTGTCAGGCAGACTCTGAAGTCTCATCGGCTGTATGGGATCCTATTGGGATCCATACTGGCCGTTCTGCGCGGATGCCCTGTACGCTATACTGGATATATCCACAAAAACGAGAAGCCGATCGATCAGTGTATTGATCGATCGGCTTCCCTTATGTTTGGGGATTGAACGTTTACCAAACGTCTTCAAGTTTCAGTCGCTTGAAGTTCCTTTCGTTCTCGATTGCCCTTTCCCAGTCTGGTTCCGATTTGCGGTAGACTAACGCTCTTTCGCCTTTCTTTGACAGAAGCATGATTTCCATAACGTTTGTCCCGTCATGGTGAAATCCGTATACATAGACGCGGCCATTCTCGTAGGTAACTTTGTAGTCCTGATAGTCGCGTGAGGAATTGAGGGCTTCCTTTATTGCTTCCGAAAGGGTTTCAAAAGTTTTCTCGACATACCCTTTGTGGTGTCCGTCCCAAAGTCCCAAGTCGAAGGTGATTACATAGTGGCGGATTTCCTTGTCCGCTTTGGAATACGAAAGGTTTCCGAAGAAGTCGTCATAGTCGTTTCTTTCCTCTTCGTTCACCCAATCATAGTATTCCTGTGAGTCTTCCTCCGCTGGATCGATTTCGTTTGCCTCGCACCACTCCAAATACATTGTGTAGTTGTAGAAGTCCGTGCAGTAGTTGGTTCCGATAAGGGTTCTTTCCGTTTTGTTGTCTTTCTTGCTCATGGTTCAGATGTTTTTGTTGTTTGAATTATGATGCAAAGATACAACTTTTTTCCGAATTGTCAAGCGAAAAACGAAAAAATTTATCTTTATTTTTTATTTTTCTGGAACGATCGATCCTGATGTTCGAGCTGACGATCGGTCTTGGATCCTAATGGGATCCGTTACAGTTATGAACATCTTCTGATGGGTATTTCTTATGGGTTCGGTCTTAGGAAGCTGACGCTTACATGGAAATTCCCTGGCAATAGATCCCACTTGGATCTATCGGACGAGTGATTCAGCGGTCGGCGGCTGTTGAGTATCCTGATGTTCGAGCTGGTGATCCTGAACGGATCCCGATGGGATCGATCCAGTGGGCCGAAGGTTCCTTTTACTTCAGATATGTATCGGGACGGAAAAGAAAAAGCCCGTTGGTATGGTATCCAACGGGCTTTCACGAATATGAATATGAAACGGAGTTATGGCTTGATGTCCTTGATTTGGATAGATGCTTTCATCCAATATACGGCTGGTTCCGTCTTGACCGAGATTTCCAAGCCGTTGTCTTTCTTTTTGTAAGGGAACTTTGAATTTGACACGATCGTCCCGATGAATTTTTCTGCTTTCTCGTCTGCGTATGACTTTGCACCTTCCTTGCTCGCGAAGATGTCGCTGGATACGGTGTCGCCGAATGGGGTGTGCTCGATGACAGTGGTCATGTATACGGTTTGAGTGTACTGTTCGCTTTCCGACAGATGTTCATACAGTTCGTTTTTATCGATCGCATCCTCTATCATGGACTTGATTTCCTCTAAGACGGAATCGTTGTCCTCGTCGTCTGGATCGTATGAAGGTGCTCCATGGAGCTCTCCCCAGTATGCGCCGTTTTCTCCATATACATCGTAGAACGACTCGTTGTTGTCGCAGTCGTAGCATGGGACGAGTGCAAGTTTGTCCCCACTTTCCGTGATGATTTTGATTCTGTATTCCATAGCGTGTTTGTTTTTGAATTTGTTTGACGCTGCAAATATACGACTTTTTCCCGAATTGTCAAGCATTTTACCTGAAAATTTTTCGGAAAATTTTTCTCGGACTTTTGTTAGTATTATTTATAGGGTTCCGATCAAGAAAAATCCAGATGGGATCCGATAAGTTGTCCACGGGTTCTGGACAGGGAAAGATCCCGCTGGGATCTGTACGGAGGTGCGATCATGATGATACTTTTTTTCACTAGACTTGGAACAGGATTCATGGGTTGCGATCAGGGTTAGGATCCAATTGGGATCTATCGATACAGTCCAGTGGGATTGGGATGTCTCTTCACAAGATTGCCGATAATAACAAAAAAGGATCGCCAGTTTGTCGGCGATCCTTCCACAAAATTATAGTGAAAATAAAAAGTCAGTCAACGCTTTTTGTGGTATTCTGTTTTAACTACCTGGATAAGGACATGATCGGTAGCATAGTACCCGTCCTTCCAGATGTTGTAGCAGTCTGGCGTGTCGGTGAAGTCGTCCTTGCATGACTGGTTGTTTGGATCGATCCAAAGGTTTCCAGCTTCCGCTAATTCAATATATTCGTCGCGTTTCAGTTTGAGCGCGGCGCGGGCGTGTTCCCTGTCAGAGAAAACTCCAAGCGTTTTCATGGTGTCTTCGTCACCGTCGCAGCATACCGAGTGAAGCACCGCATAGCATGGTGTCCCTTTGCCGATGATGTTCTGTTTTTTTGCGTATTCTATTTGATCGCTTATTTCGAGGATTTTGTCGATCGAAAGATTGATGAAATCGAATGATACGCCATTGGACTCGAATACTGGGGTAAGCCAGACAGGTTTGATGTAAACATATTCCCTTCTGCCGATTTTCAATTTGTTCTCTTCATTGATTCCATTGATTTGCTCAACAACATTATTGATTGCGGTTTTTTTCAGGCTTTGTGCCCGTGTCTTGATTTCGATGTTGTTCATAGTTCCTTTATTTTTAATCACGATGCAAAGATACGAAAAAATATGATACGATCCAAGAAAAATCGCAATTATTTTTCTGGATCAACCAAATCCAGAGAAAGCTGCATCGCGGTCGATGTCCTGAGTCGGATCCCACTGGGATCGAAACTGGGCGAGCTTTTTGACGCGGGCGCGGGTGCGTGTGCGCGTGCGTTTCTTTTTACTATTATAATGGGATAAAAAATAAAATTGAATTTTTTCGTTTTTTCTCTTGACAATCCAGATTTTTTTTCGTATCTTTGCGGCGTGAATCAAACAGAAGTATAACATATCAAAAACTTACAACTATGGGAAGAAGAAAATACAACGAGATCGAGAAGGCTCAGTCCAAGATCTACAAAGGAATTGATGAACTCTATTCAGCGGTGTGCGAGCGTGTCAAGGCAATGCAGGAAGCCAACGGAAAGGGTTATGTCGACACTCAGTCAGACAAAGCCGACACTATGAGGTTTTATGCCTATGACGATCTGTCTGGCAAGGAAATGCACGAAGGAACCGTATGTGGTTTGCGTGTGGTGCGCAACGGAAGCGGCCTTGACCTGCAACTTGTCGGATCGATCGTCAATGTGTATTTTGATCAAGAAAGTTTCAACAACTGTAACCGCAACTATGGCAATGTAGACCACAACGGGTTCGACGGGGAATGGGAAGATTCTTGGCAATATGTCAAGAACCACGATCTCATCCATTATGTACCCACGATTCTTACGATAGCTTCTGTCATTGACCAGTACGTCTGACAACATTCATTTTTTTTCATAACTGCTTTTTTAGTGCGCGGCGATCGATCATCTTCGGTCGCCGTGCCGCTTTATACCCAGAACCAGAACAAGGAGTTCATCCTGCTGAGGCCCCAGTAAGGATCCCAATGGGATCGATCGACGCCATGACAAGATCGCATCACGCTCCTCACCAGACGCTCTGGCTGACCATCTTGCTGCGGACCCCCAGTATGGATCCCAACGGGATCTTATTCAGGACCGCCAGAACCTGTCTGGTTTTCTTCAAATAAAAAATAGAAATAAAAAATTGATTTTTTCTTGGATCGTATTGATATTTTTCGTATCTTTGCAGCGTAAAACAAAACAGGAAAATAACCTATAAAAAGAAAGGGAAAAACAATGAGTAGCGGACATGAATTGCCTTACAGAGGCGAGAGTTTCAAGATAGTCGGTTGCAAGAACGCAATGGAGAAAAACACGCGATCGATGTTTCCAGAACCGAAGGACAATATCGGTATATGGGTCGACTATTTCAGGATCTTCTATGACAGGGGCGAACGGATTGAACAGAGGTTCGGAATGGATTCGTTTGTCAGTTACGACAACGGTTATATCGGTATAGAGTGTGCCGATCGTTTCCAGACCGTCAAGGAAGCGGAGGACTTCATCAAGGTAAAGAGAAGCGTGGTGAACAACTGGTATCGCGGATTCGGCATCAGGAAGACCGAGTACGACAAATCAACTGGAAATTACACGCATGAGGTTATCAGGCCGTGCGAGGCAACAAACAGCGTGACGGTCGATCATCTTAATTGAAAAAAGTTGAAAAAAAGACTTGACACGTATTTATATTTTGCTTATCTTTGCATCGTAATTCAAAAACAACAGAGCTATGGAAACTACAAACAAATGGTATCGCGCCGACTTCACGGCAAAGGGGTTGCTTGACAACACGGATATTGATTCGGAATACTACACAGCAGAGAGCGACGCAGAGGCGATCGATCGCGGTAAGGAACTCGCTTCAAAAGGGGCTGACTTTACAGACATCGGACACGTCGACATCGAGCTTACCTATATCGCGGAGGTTGACGACACGCAGGAAACTTGGCCAGAAAAAAGAACGGTTTATTATTGAAAAACAAACACAGAATTTTCCGAAAAACAAAATCGGGGGAACATCCAAAAGTTCTCCCGATTTTTTCTTTTGGAAAATCCAGAGAAATTCCCCCAGGGAATACCTGGCGATCGATCCTGATCTGGATCCCACTGGGATCCATCCAACCTCCTCATCTCCAGAGTCTTGGATGTCATGTTTCATGTGGAACAAAAATTTTACAGAAAAGACTTGACACGTATTGATATTTTCCGTATCTTTGCAGCGTTATTCAAAAACAAAGTATAAACCTAAAAAGAAAAGATCTATGAAGTACACACACAAATTACGGACTGTAGCCGATCGATCAGAAACCCAACTTGGCGTGTTGCTAACCGACGGCAGAATCATTTCCCTGTTCAACGAGGATAACGAGTTCTATTTAAGATGGGATTTCCCGATCGATCTGGAAACGATGACATACGACGTTAGGGAAGCCGACGAAAACAAAGGGGAGATTTCCCTCAATTCACTTGACAGAACTGTTATCGCTGGTGAAATCAAGTGCTATGACGAATGTAAATATTATCATGACATCTATCCAGAGGCTTTCACCTGTCCAGAGCAGGAACGCTTGGAGATCGATCGAATCGAATCCTTCTTCAGGGATAACGGATACAATGTGCCAAGGGAAGCGATCGAACACAACCTCAACGCATGGCTCGATGACATGAAGTCAGGCTACCGCGACGAAGCCAATGGCTATCACTTGTTCAGCCCTTGTGGATGCAACCCGTTGTCAATGCGTCTGTCAACGCTCCACACACTGTGTGACGACTGGCAACAGACATATACCTGTTGAATCGTTTTGTTCATATCATATTGTTTTCCGATCGATCACATCCCAGTGGTCGATCGGTTTTTTATTATCCTTTATCCATCTTTATTCTTTTGTGGAGCATCTCCTAGTCAGGCGGGCACCCGCCCGATCGATCCCACTTGGATCCATATCGATGTTGAGTCATCTTCTCATCTCAAGAGTCTGAAGACGGACCAGTTAGGATCCCACTGGGATCGATCCTGATCTGCTGTGCAGGATGTCTGCACACTTGGATCTTTTTCCAGAAAATTTACAGAATAATTTTGTAAATTATTGATAGATAATAAGTTGGAATATATTTTGAAAAATAGTTGAAAATTTTCTTGGAAAAAGCTTGTCAGTTCAGATAATTTTCGTATATTTGCATCGTCAAACGACAAAGGACAACAAACAACATTCAAAAACAACCATTAAAACATCTGAACTATGGGACAGTATTACAAGCCAATCGTTCTGAAACAGAACTGGAAAGAAGAAGAACAACCGATCGCTGGTACGCTTTCTCCTTATGACTACGGCAACGGTGCGAAGCTCATGGAGCATTCCTATGTTGGCAACGGTTTCGTCGAGGCCGCTATGCGCATGATTGAACATATCGGACAGGGTAAGGCCGTGCCTTTCGTCTGGTGCGGTGACTATGCCGATCCAGTCGATACGCCAAACCATCACGTCACGAAAGGCGAAGACGGTTATCCAGTTGGTGGAATAGATTTGTATTCGTGTGCTTGCGCATGGCTTGGCGAGGACAGAAACAGCAAAGAGTACGAAGATCTGAAAAATACTCTGCAAAATGTAAGCACAGATGAAAAGTGTTACATCATCAACGAGACAAAGAAACAGTTTGCCCGCATCCCCGATTACGAAGAAGACAAGTGGTATATCCATCCCCTTCCGATCCTCTGTGCCGACGGCAACGGTAGGGGCGGCGGCGACTACGGTTACTACTATGCGCCACAGAACATGAATCTTGTTGGTACATGGGCGCATGACGAGATCCGTCTTGGAACGAAGGCCGACACGGAAGGCTACGAAGACTGCGGCTGGATTCCAGAGTGCGAGGAATAAGGTTTCAACCGACTTTCATAACTGACTTTGGGCGATCGATCTGATTAAGGATCGATCGCCTTTTCTTTTTAAGAACATCAACCCAGATGCGACATCACATCGATGAATCGGCCCCAGTATGGATCCCACTGAGATCGATCGGAACAGGTCCGTCTTTAAAAGTAATCCTCCTGATTTTCGGCAAATTAATTTTCCAGAAAATTCAAGAAAAATTTTTCTGGAATTTTCTTGGATCGTATTGGAATTTTTCGTATCTTTGCATCGTAAAACAAAACAGGAAAAATAACCTATAAAAATAATGTGAATATGAAGGACAAACTTTTATCTCAGGAATCGAAGCTGCAATCTGAACTTGCAGCAATCATGGAAAAACGGTGTGCTGTCAGGAAGGAACTGGAATCATTGACATCATCAATGCTTTCCAGAATGGGTGGATCGATCGACATTGACACCATTGATTCTCCAGTGTGCGTGTCTTATGACGGAGGCAACCATCCAGAGTACGCATCCGATCTTTATGCTACAGTGGAGACTGTCCGTGCTGTAGGCGGATCATTCGAGGTTGACCTGAACGAATGTGAGCCTAACGTGTACGCGGATCGTCTGTCTTTCGATGATGTGTGTGCCGTACACGACGCTATCGCTGGATTGTACAGAAGCTGTGACGCCGTTGTCTTCGACGAAATCAAGGATGTGTTCGGCCCTTATATCGACAAACATTTGAACAATAACGGTCAGGATTCTTATAAGATTGAAGTGTCTGGCGGAGCTATCACGGTTTTCTTGAACACACCAGATCGCAGACACTTCCCGCAATTGAAGATCGATCGTATCGTCGGCAAGTTCCCAGACAGGATCGATAGCGGAGAGTTCCAATACGATCCGAGAATAAAACCAATGCTTGTGTTCCAGTTGGTTGAACCATAATTCTCGACATACTTACTTTTGTGGAAAAGTCCCGATCGATCCAATTCGGTCGGGGCTTTCATTTTTTATGCAAAGACGAAATAACGACTCATCTTTCATCCTTGTCTAAAGTTTCAGGATCCCAATGGGATCCTTGAATTCCGATCCTGAAGGTTTTAAGAAACGATCCTATAGATCGATCCAAGCTTTTCCGATCGATCGGATAACATGATTTCATATCATTTATGTATCATATTATTGATATACAATATGTTACAAGTATAATCGGTTAATATCGGACAAGATTTGATCGTGATCCTGATCATTTGATCGCAGCTTAAAAAGATCTGGATCGGAATTCTGGATCCCAGTGGGATCCATGACCTGTTCAGGAGGTGTCCTTGGTATTTCTTGTAGGGATAAATACAGAAAATTTCTCATATAAAATCACATGAATTTTATGTGGAAAACTTCAAGAAAATTTTATGGAAAATTTTTATACTTTTGACGGGGAGAATCTTTCCGAAGACGACATAAGGAAAGTGTTCTCGGAGAACCCAGATTGCGGAATGGCTGTCGTATATACAGAGCGTACTGGTGGAAGGGAACTGGTGAACGGAAGGATGACATGGATCGATCGCGTCCAGACTAAGGTCGTGCCTTTTGCGAACAGGAAGCCAGCTTTGGATTACATTGGTTTCTTGAGATCCCAGACGAACAGATCGATCTCGGACATACACATAGAGGTTGCTGACTGAAGTGTCAGGAGATGCTGGCGCTGGTTAGGATCCCAGTGGGATCCATACTGGGGCCGTCACTGTTCGACGGGTTTGCTTGGAGTGGGATCGATCGTCGTTGAAAAAAATATCACAAAAGTCTTGACACGTATCGAATTTTTCCGTATCTTTGCACCGTTAAAACAAAGTAAGACTTATAACATTATGGCAAATTGGGCATTTGTTACTTATAAGTGCGTATGCAGGGACAACCAGCAGGCACAGGCATTCAAGAAACTTCTGGACGAACTGAAATCGTTGCCGCACCCCTATGCTGAATCCGAATTTGGAAACCTTTGGATGGGTTGCTTGGTCAAGGCGTTGGGCGGGGATCCAGACGAGATCGATTGCAGGGGGAAGATATTCCCAGACTATACGATCGAGGGTAACGTGGTCACGTTGAACACAGAGCAGGCTTGGAGCGAACAGAAAGAGTTCAGGCATCTTGTAGAGGAGATGTACCCTGGCATGAAGATATGGTACAGTTCGAGTGAATGGAACGAAGGTGTGTTTGTCACGAACGACAGGGATTGGAAGTTCTTCACCAGCAGGTACTATCTTGAATACGAAGACAATTACGAGTACTTCGACACGATCGAACAGGCTGCGGATTATGTCAGCAACATCGTGGGGAAAAATGTCGAACCGAACGTTGAAGCAATCGACGACGCGATTGAAGAGTATCAGGAAAATGACGAAGACTGTTGCATGAACTTCTACGAGTTCAAGATTATAGACGACTGACAAAGGTTGTTTTCATAGGTTCATATATTGTTTTTTCCGCTGGGTTGCGTTTTCCTTCCCAGCGGTTTTTCTTTTTGGGTTCATACGGACGCTGAAGCTGCATGAGATGAGCCGAGCTGGATCGATCCCATTGGGATCCGTTTCTGGACCACGGATGCTTTCGGAGTTATCGGATCCTAATGGGATCGTTGGATTGCAGAATTTTTCTGGAATTTTTCTTGGAAATTTTTTCGAGATTTTTCTTGGATCGTATTGATATTTTTCTTATCTTTGCATCGTCAAAACAAAAACAGAAAACGCTATGGAAAACATTGAAAAGTATTGTCCCAAATGTGGACACAAGTTCGTTCAAGGAGAAAGCGAGTACAACAACGAAACGGCTAACACTGACTATATTTGCACAAAATGTGGTTGGGAAGGAACTCACGATCAAGTTCTCGATTCTGACAAAATCATCGAGGATCTTGTTGAGGAAATCGACAATGAAGGGATTGAAATCACCACAGAGGATGCAATCAACGTAATAAATGAGATCCGCTGCGGAGAAAGTTACGAAAACGCGATCAAGTCTGTCGTCAAAGGAATACTGGATTGCATCGACGATGAGGATGACATCGACCTTTCCGACAAGCTCCAGACCTACAACGGAAGCTATAACAAGCGCACACTCAAAAAAGAGGGCCTTTGTATCGTCACTTGGCCAGAGTCCCAATCGCTTTGCGAAATGGAAAATTTCTGGGAACACGCTTGGCTTATCAACGACGATTACGGTCTTAGAAGGTTCGGCTCCTGCGCCTATGTCGTTGACGAGGACTGGTACAACGAGAATTGATTTATCTTTTCCTGAAAAGAGAACCGATCGATCGCAATTGGGTGATCGATCGGTTTTTTGTTTATAAACTATTCAGACGGCAAATATGGACAGATCGCATGGGACATTGGATCCAAGTGGGATCCGAAAACCTGTAAGGAAGACTCGTCGGATGCGGAAAATAATTGAGATTTTTCTTGGATCGTATCTGTATTTTTCGTATCTTTGCACCGTCAAACAAAAACAGAAAGGATATGGCGAATATCAGGCTGACTGCGTTGGAAGAGATTTCGGATTCGATGGATTGGTATCGGAATCAATACGGGGTTGATACATATAAGGTGATCGATTCAATCTACGACTCCATTATCAAAAACGATCGTTTCATGTCACATGTGACAGAGCCGTTGAACAGCGAGGACGACATAAAGGAGATGTACCTCAACCTTGTGGATCAGGCTTTTGTCGATTCGATCGATCTTTCTCTCGGGGAAAACTGCTTGATAGCTTGGAACTTGTTGACAAGCGACTACTATCTGTACAGAAAATGGCTTGAAGAGATGTACGAGAAGATCAAGGAATTTGCAAAAAGTTCAGAAAAAGCTTGACACGTATCATATTTTTTCGTATCTTTGCACCGTCAAACAAAAACAATAAAAACTAACCTAATAGAGAAAGGACAAGACAATGACACATTTCCGTACATACTGCATAGGCGAATATGACGAGAACGACCTTTGCGAGAAATTCAGCGAGTATTCAAGTGTCGATCCTTATGTCGCTGGCAACGTCGGCGGCGAGGACATCATTCGATTCATTGATTTTTACACAAGCGGAAAACATGATGATTCTATTCATGGAGACATCAATGTTGCGCATAAACTTGGGCCAAGATCTCGTAAACTGTTTGCCGAATGGATCCATGCGAAATCCAATAACGACACCTGTCGAATGAACGCAATCGTCAAGGAGTCGATCGACACTGTGTTCAAGGAACTTTACGAAGCTTTCGGACAGGACTGGAACAACAACAGATGGAAGTTCAACGATCAGGGTGAGCTGGAGGAATGGAGTACACACAATCCCAACACGGTCTTCGACTACTATCAGGAGATCGATCAGACAACTCTCGGTGAGATGGTGGATCCAGAGATCCGCATAGCGGAATCATGCGGGTTCTTCAACGGTCCAGAGAACACATACACGAAGTTCGACTGGGTAGGCTGGTTCGGAATGTCGGAAAGGGAGGTGGACAATCAAGAAGCGATCGACCTTGTAAGAAAGGCGATCGAGGGACTGCCACCAGACACCCCAGTCTACACGTTCGACTGCCACATTTAATACGACTGTTTTCCATAGTCTTTATATTGCTCATTTTTGCCCGATCGATCACACCCCGTGACCGATCGGGTTTTTTATGCAACATAACCAGAGATCGTTCTTCGAGAAGGAAGTCTTCTGCCCCCCGATCGATCCCACTGGGATCCATTTTGCCGTGGCATCTCCAAGTTCAGTATCTCCTCCCCCATTCCCATCCTGAAGAAAGGATGTTAAAGGGGACTCGGTCCTGAAAAGGATCCCACTGGGATCGATCCTGTGGAGCTGACATCCGACGGGATTCGGATTCAGGTAAAATTTTTACAGAAAACACTTGACACGTGTCGATATTTTCCGTATCTTTGCACCATTATTCAAAGACAGAGTACTAACCTATAAAAACAGACAACCATGAAAGAAGACAATCTGACAAAAGTACTGCCTTACGGCCCGATCGAGGTACACGACAATTTCACGATCAACAACATCAAAATTGAAGTGAAGTATTGGGATAACAGGATCAAGGTCGACATTACGCCGATCATGCTCGACGAGAAAAACGGATCATACAGCGTCCATTACGACGGGAAGCAAGAGCATCAGGGTTTCTTCGTGCCCGTTCTGCAATGTTCGAGGAAGTCACCCAAGAAGATGGATTTGATCGCTCGCGCACTCTGGCCTTACACCGATCGAATCGTGGAGCTTTTCGGACAAGGCAAGTTCGCAGAAATCGCCAACATGATCACCGAGCTTGTCAAGGATCTCAACCTGAAATGAGAAAGGATCGATCCATGAAGAAGATAGACACAAACAAGGCAATAAGGCACATCAAGGAAAATGTCAAGGACATATCCGACAGGGATACAGTCCTTGCCTATGCCATCCTTAATGCCATCAACGATCAACTGGAAGGACATGATTGTAATTCAAATGATCTTCTGTTCTGCATCTACAACAAGCACGACGAGCGAATGTACCAGTACGGCACAGGTGACTGGATAAAGATGAACAGGATAATGAGGAATGTCGAAAAGAACTATCCAGAAGCTGGATTCTATGTAGGAGAAGTTGAGGACTGACCGATCAAACATCGTCCGCAAAGAAGGCGATCGATCACATTAAGCTGATCGATCGCTTTTCTTTTTTCACGAAAAACTTGAGAAAACCCAAGGGGTGCCCGTGCTTGGGTGGATCCCACTGGGATCGATCGGGACTGATCCGTCTTCAAACTAATCATCCTGACTTTCAGCAAATTATTTTCCAGAAAAATTTTTGGAATTTTTTTGAAAATTTTTCGGGAAAAAGCTTGCCAGTTCGGGAAATTTTCGTATATTTGCAGCGTCAAACAACAAAACGGAAAACACTATGGAAAATTACAAGAAAGCATTGGAACAGGTCGGGATCGCATATCTCGGCGGATTGAAGCACTCGGCAAAGATGATGAAGTCGTTCAAGAAGAAGGTGGCCACGTATTGCATATACCTTGCGCCTGCCGATCTCGCTGGGCGGACTGCCAAGGGTACGCGGATCAACGTATGCCCTAAATCTCAGCACTGCAAGGCGTTGTGCCTGAACTCGTCTGGCCACAACAAGGCCGACATCCTGTATAGGGGAATCAAACATTCATCCATCAACCAGTGCAGGATCAAGAAGACGCGCCTGTTCTACAACGATCGTAACCTGTTCATGGAGATCATGATACACGAGATCGAGAGGAGCCGCAAGTACGCGGAGAGCCACGGCATGGAGTTCTCTATCCGCATCAACGGCACGAGCGATCTGTCCCCAGAGCTGTTCCGCTATAACGGAAAGAATATACTGGAGATGTACCCTGACGTACAGTTCTATGACTACACTAAGGTTTTCAGCCGTACCAAGCTTCAGGGGATGTACCCCAACTACGACATCACATTCAGCTTCGACGGATACAACTGGGAAGACTGCGAAACCTACCTGAACCGTGGCGGGAAGGTTGCGATCGTGTTCGACTCGGAAACCATGCCCAAGACCTACAAGGGGTTCAAGGTCATCGACGCAAACGGATACGATATGCGTTACCTCGATCCGAAGGCTGCATCATGGGTCTGGAGTTCCATCCGATAGCGATCGACGGGAAGGTGTGCCACGCCAAGGACATCGACGATCCCTTCATCGTCAAGACGGAAAACAACCCAGACGTGGATTTCGGCCTGTAAGGGTGGATAAAAACAGAAACGCGGGCGATCGGTCACATTGTGATCGGTCGCCCTTTTTGTTTTTGCATGGAACTGGATCCAGAACGAAGGCGGATGGATCGCTGGGGGCCTGAACGGATCCCACTGGGATCTTGACTGGACGGGCGGATCCTTTTTCTGGGTTTTCTTCAAGATTTTTCCAGAAAAAAGATCGAGAAAATTTTCCAGAAAATTTTCCAAGAAATTTCTTGGATCGTATTGATATTTTTCGTATCTTTGCAGCGTAAAACAAAAACAGAGATATTAACCAATAAAAGAAAGGGAAAAAGACATGGGTTACAGATTACACGTGGTAAAGCAACAGGAACGGTTCGGGGACATCGAGGCGTTCAACTGGAAAAACAGCGAGTTCTCAAATCTTCTCTCAACGATCGGCTGCAATGTCTGCGGTGACGAGCCATACGATCGATTCGAGTGCCTGAAGTCCGATTTCAGGAAGGCGATCGGCATCGTCAAGCTATATTCAGAGAAAGGAAGTCTGACTGAAGACGACCTGTCCGCAACAGGGATCGATACAGAATGGGTTGACTTCGACGTCATCAATGAAATCCTGTCAAGCACAAAGGATGAGCTTGGGTACACCCCTAACGATCTTGTCAGGGTCATGGAGCAGTTCCTTTCGGAATCCGATCCAGAGGGTGACTACATCATCTTCGTCGCTTGGTAAACAACAAATTGGTAAACAACAAAAACAAGACAATCATGGAAACACAATTAAGACCTTACACGCATGAAGAGTACAAGGTGGCGATCGACGCCGTCTATAACTTCCACAACAGGTGCTACGAGACCGTCAGGGAATATCTCGAAGGCCACGGCAAGATCGAGATCGATCCAGACCAGTACGACGAATGGAGATTCGATTTCCTTGAATACGATGAAACTATGGCAGTGCATGAGATTAGTATGGATAACGACGGAATATATCTTGTGTGCTACACATGGAACAGTGACCAGTACATCATCGAATGGGAACAGATCAACCACGACATGGTTATCACAGAGAAGATCATGGATCTTGTCTATGAACTTTCGGAGAATGAATAGACACTTTTGACACGCTTACTTTTCGCTTGGGGCGATCGATCACACTCTGGATCGATCGCCCTTCTTTTTATCTTGGTTTTCGGAACGGAACTTCAGCGGGTACCCGCAGGACGATCGATCCCAGTGGGATCTTTTTCCAGAGATTATTTCCCAGATTTTTTCTGGAATTTTTTCTGGAAAAATTTTTCGGGATTTTTCTTGGATCGTATCGGAATTTTTCGTATCTTTGCAGCGTAATTAAAAACACAGGGACTATGGACAAGACTTATATTGACTATATTGACATCAGCACGATCGAAGGTTCGTTCACCTTGATTCTCAGGGAAACTGGAAACGACAGGAAATTGGCTTATGAGGTTTATAAGCATGATCACGGCGAGATTGAATACATCGGCAAAATCGATCCTTATATGGCCGAATGCGATTTCGACAACGGGGACGTTTGCGACGAAGGTTTTCTTGACGCGATCGAGGATCTTCTGATCGACTCTATCCAGAACGGTGAACTTTGATCGGAAAACACTTGACTCGTATCATATTTTTTCGTATCTTTGCACCGTCAAAACAAAACAGGAACATTAACCGTTAAAAATAAGAGACTATGCCTAACTATGTGAAAGCAAGAATCACCGTTCGTGGAAGACGGGAACTGATCGATCAGCTTGTCGAACAGGTCAAATCCACCTATAAAGACGAAGAAGGCGAGGAGCATGAAATCC
>Ga0247611_10002175_pt1 | contig 32627 bp, 33 predicted proteins | sample 177DNAGHGhighgp2_FD_192422 | JGI IMG/M metagenome (GOLD analysis project Ga0247611, IMG submission 192422) | Sheep rumen microbial communities from Palmerston North, Manawatu-Wanganui, New Zealand - 1770 DNA GHGhigh gp2 | ecosystem: Host-associated > Mammals > Digestive system > Stomach > Rumen... | reverse complement strand
GTCCGTCGCTGCCTGCCGGACTGGAGTTCGTCACGCTCGAGACCAGCAACGACTTCCTCTTTGCCGCTATCCACAACGTGGTGGAGACCCTGGTCATCGCCATTCTGCTGGTGATTCTGGTGGTCTATTTCTTCCTCCAGAACTGGAAAGCTACCCTCATCCCCTCCATCTCGATCATCGTATCCCTGCTGGGTACGTTTGCTATCGTACGAATGGCAGGATTCTCGCTAAACATACTCACCCTCTTCGCACTCGTGCTGGCCATCGGTACCGTCGTGGATGATGCCATTGTCGTGGTAGAGGCCGTCATGGCCAAACTGGAGACCGGCAAGATAGCGGGTAACACTCCGAAAGACAAAGCCATCCAGGCTACGCGCGAGGCAATGAGCGAGGTGTCGGTAGCCGTTATCTCGTGTACGCTCGTCTTCATGGCCGTGTTTATCCCCGTGACCTTCATGAGCGGTACGTCGGGTACGTTCTTCACCCAGTTTGGTATCACTATCGCCGGATCGGTAGGCCTCTCGTGCGTCTGTGCACTCGTGCTCTGCCCGGCTCTTTGTGCCATGCTGATGCGACCGAACGAGGCTAATGGCGAAGGGCAAAAGAAAGGCTGGAAAGGCATCGACTACTATACCAAGTTGGCCTATGAGGCCAGCTACAACGCCATCCTCGGTAAGTACCAGGGCGCCGTACAGCGCTACCTGAAGCGTCCGTGGATATCGTTCCTGCTGCTCCTGTGTGCTGCAGCGCTCTTTGTGCTGTTTATGAAGATCATGCCTGCGGGTCTGGTACCCCAGGAGGACCAGGGCGTCATTATGTGCGAGGTACGTATGCCCGAGGGATCGACCCTGCATGAGAACTGCGAGATTATGAAGCAGGTGGAGGAGAAAGTGAAAGCTATCCCGGAGCTGGAGAGTTACGGCCTGGTGAGCGGCTACGGACTGATCTCCAGCAACGGATCCAGCTACGCTTCGCTCATCATCCGATTGAAGAACTGGGACGACCGTCCCGGCTTTGAGCACTATATCGATGCCATCATCTACCGATTCTACCTGGATTGCCAAAGCATCAAGAATGCCCAGGTGCTGCCCTTCCAAATGCCGCAGATACCGGGCTACGGAACATCCAACAGCATCGACCTGCAGGTACAGGACAAGAGCGACGGCGATATGTCGCAATTTGGCGAACAGACCAACGCCTTCCTGGCCCGTCTGCAGGAGCGTCCCGAGATAGCGAGTGCGATGAGTACTTATTCGGAGCGTTTCCCTAAATACCGGGTACATGTCGATCCCGTGCAATGCGAACGCGCCGGTACGTCGGCCAAGGCTGTGCTCAACACCCTGGGGGCCTACTGCGGCGGATCATACGTGGGCAACTTCAACCAATTCAGCAAGGTATACCAGATCATGGTAGGCGCCGCACCCGAGTACCGACTCGATCCCACGTCGCTCAACAACATGTTTGTCAAGGTAGCTAGCGGCAAGATGGCCCCTCTCTCGCAGTTTGTCACCCTGGAGGAGATAGTAGGTTCGGCATCCCATAGCCACTTCAACCTCTTCCAGTCGATCTCCTGCTCCGTCACGGCCGCCAACGGCTACTCCGAGGCGCAGGCACACCAGGCCATCGAGGAGGTCTTCCGCGAGACCATGCCCAACTACTGCTCCTATGAGTACGGCTCTATGTCGCGTGAGGTAGAAGAGAGTTCCAAGAGCAACACCACGGCGCTGATCTATCTCATCTGCGTCATCCTGATCTACCTCATCCTGGGTTCGCTCTACAACTCCTGGCTCACGCCCTTTGCCGTGCTGCTCAGCGTGCCGTTCGGACTGATGGGTTCGTTCCTCTTCTCGTGGGTGGGCTATAAGATCGGTCTGCCGGGTATGGAGAACAATATCTACCTGCAGACGGGTGTGATCATGCTGATCGGATTGCTGGCCAAGACGGCCATCCTCATCACCGAGTTTGCCGCCGAGCGCCGCAAACAGGGATTGCCCATCGTAGAGGCAGCCCTGGAAGCTTGTAAAGAACGTCTGCGTCCTATACTGATGACCGTCATCACGATGATCGTTGGTATGATACCTCTCGTCATCTCCGGCGGAGCGGGTGCTAACGGCAACCGTGCCCTCGCACTCGGCGTGGTAGGCGGTATGGCTATCGGTACACTCGCACTCGTCTTCGCCGTGCCGGCCTTCTTCATCGTCTTCCAGACCCTGGAGGAGAAAATCAGCGGAAGCCCAGTAAAGGCAGAAAGCCGGAGTGTCTCCGGAGCCGAAAATGTGTCAAAAATCAAAAGCGGAAAGGAGGCAAAGCAATGAAAAAAATATTCATTATTCATTATTCATTAATCCTTATCCTCTGTCTCTCCGGTTGCAACGTCTATCGCAAGTATACGCCGCCCACAGAGACGCCCGAAGGACTCTTCGGACAGGTGGAGCAGGGCGATAGCAGCGCGGCCGAGATGTCGTGGCGCGAGTTCTTCACCGACCCGCTCTTGCAGCAACTCATCGACTCGGCCCTTGCCCGCAACACCGACATACGTTCCGCACAACTGACCGTACAGAAAGCCGAGGCTTCGCTACGCGCAGCCAAACTGGCCTACCTGCCTTCGCTCAGTTTCAACCCCTCGCTCAGCATCGGAGGAACGGTGCCCCCGGGCGGATCGGTCACGCCGACATGGACCTACAATATCCCGCTCCAAATCGACTGGAATATCGGCATCTCCGGTTCCGTGACCGTCAACAAGCGTAAGGCGCAAGCCGTACTCTCCCAAGCCCAGGCACAGCAACAGGCTATGCAGGCCAACATCATCTCGGCCGTCGCCCAGCAGTATTACATGCTGCTGTTGCTCGACCGCGAACTGGAGATACTCATCGCCACCGACAGCCTTTGGCTGCAATCGCTTGAGACGCAACGTGCGCTATGGGAGAACGGTCAGTCCTATTCTACGGCCGTCAACCAGATGGAGTCGTCGGAACTGAACGTCCGCATGCAGATCGTCGAGACGCGTCGCAACATACGCAACATTGAGAACTCGCTCTGCACCACCCTGGCCATGACGCCACGCGCCATCCAACGCAACGGTTGGGGACAGTATGCCTTGCCTGCACGTTTTGGCACGGGTGTACCCGCCGCCATGCTGGAACGCCGTCCGGATATCCGGTTGGCCAACCACAGCTTGGAGGAAGCGTTCTACGACGTAGCCTCGGCCCGCGCTGCCTTCTATCCCTCTATCTCGCTGCAGGGCATACTCGGCTGGACCAACGGGCAGGGCGCTATAGCCGACCCGGGTGCGCTACTCATGCAATTGCTCGGTTCGCTTACCCAACCTATCTTCCAGCTCGGCAAACTGAAGGCCCAACTCAAGATAGCTAAGTACGAACAGGAGGACCGCATGAACCGGTACGTACAGACCGTCATCGAGGCCGGCAACCAGGTGAACGAAGCCCTTGCCGATTGCCAGGAAGTGGAGGAGATGGCTGTGCTCTACCGCCGCCAGGTAGAGGTGCTCCAGGAGGCTTATGCCGGCACCCACGAACTGATGAACAACGGTAAGGCCAGCTACCTGGAGGTTCTCACCGCCCAGGAGTCGCTGCTCACCGCCCAACTCAACGAGGTGACCAACCTCTACAACGGTTCGCAAGCACTCATCGGCCTCTACATCGCCCTCGGCGGTGCCACGAAATAAAAGTGAAAGGTGAAAAGTGAAAGGAAATATCGCTCCGTCTTCCTCGACTGGGATGACACCATAGGCGACTGGACGCAAGCCGAGCACCGGGCACTGCGAGAATTGCATCGCACCTACCCGGCGCTCCGGGCGCGGTATGCTACACCGGACGACTACCTGGCGGTCTACCGGCCATACAACCTGGAGCTATGGGCCCTATACGGTCGTGGCGAGGTCAGCAAAGAGCGGCTCCACTTTGAGCGTTTCTACCGTCCGCTGCTCGGCAATACGCCGCCCGAAGAGGCCGACCCCGCGCTCCGCGACTTAGCCCACGAGATGGGCGACCGCTTCCTGCAGCTCACCAATCGCTATTTCTCCTTGCTCCCCGACGCCGAGCGCGTCGTACGCCTGTTGGCCGAGCGCTACCCGCTCACCATCCTCAGCAACGGATTCAAGGAGGTGCAGTACTACAAGTTCGCCCACTCCGGCCTGCAAGACTGCTTCCGCCATACCATCATCAGCGAGGAGGTAGGCGTCAACAAACCGCAGCCCGAGATATTCCGCATCGCGCTGCAGCGCAACGGACTGACCGCCGACCAGGTGGTCATGATCGGCGACAGCTACAGCTCCGACATCCTCGGCGCCCAAGCCGCCGGCATCGACCAGATCTGGCTCCACGATGGCCCTACCCTGCCCACCGAGACAGCCACCTGCATCGTGCCACGCTTGGCGGATGTATTAGAAATATTATAAAATGTCGTTAGTCGATAGTCGTTGGACGTTAAACAACAAAAAAAAACAATATGAAAAAACTATTCTTCTTTTTTGCCGCCGCAATGATGGCAGGCAACATGATGGCTCAGACAGCCCTTCAGAACTACAACGTCTCGCTTGGCGAGAACGAGAAATGGAAAGTGCCAACCACCAACCCCTTCGAAGAGCGGGAAGAAGCGATTGCTACAGACTATGCCAATCAAATAAAATCGTCTGCTCTCTTCCGCGCGATGGGTGGTGAGGAAGTCCGTACCAATACCATCAAGGATCTTATGCAGGAGGTCAAAACTGGCAGCTATTACTTCCCCAATTGGATATTTGGTTCTATTGGGAAAAAGTTGATACAGAACAAGCGCTTCCGTGATTTCCTCGCAGATCGGTGTATCGCCATCTTGAAGGAGATGTGCCGACTCTATCCTGCATCTACCAAGAAGGCCATGCTCCGTCCGATAGACGAAGTGCTCGGCATCATCGATTATATGGAGAAGCACACCTACAAAATCGCCGAACGTACCTACGTATATGGTGACGGCGATACGTGGACAGATCTGGAACTACTAAAAGATGGAATATGGCTGAACGAGTACCCCGAAGAAGAATCTTGGGCAGGTGTTGGTGGTACAGAAGGCTCACTCGCCCGGCGTGTGCTCCTTGACAATATCAGCCTGAGCGAGATGCGCGCCTACCTCCAGGCCGCACGCAAAGCCATAACGGATGAGGACGTGAGCCGCAGGCCGGAGTATGTTGCCTGCTATACCGTTAACGACGACCTGAAAGTATTTCAGGCTACCGACCGCGTCTTCTGCCGCTTCCGCAACGGCAAGCAATCGCACGAGGCAGAGTATATCACCGTCCTTAGCGATGCCACCGGAACCTACTACAAGATCATCGGCCCCTTCAGGTGGAATCTGCACGACGGGGACTGGCACTACGACGCCATCAGCACCCTCTACGACAGTGATGGTAACACAATATACACCGACATAATACGAAATCAATAACCTGTGAAAAATCTCATTAAAATACTACTCTTTTTTGCCCTGCTCGCGATGAGCGTCGGCATGCAGGCACAGAAGATCTACTCCGTCAACCATGAGTATCAGGCCGATGTGCGCGTTTACGTCGTGGATCACGAGTACCAAGCCGACCTGCTCGTATATCGCGTCGACCATGAGTATCAAGCCAAAGGCAACGAGGGCAAGTGGTTCTTCGTGGACCATGAGTATCAATCCGATGTACGCATCTACTTTGTAGATCATGAGTACCAAGCCGACCTCAAGATCTGCTTCGTCAGCCACGAGTACCAGGCCGGATGGCGCGAAAACGCGAAGAAACACTTACTATATTCCAAAAAACGCTAAAACACAAACAACGATGAGACGCATTTTTATATTTATCACCGCCGCCATGCTGGCAGGCAGCATGATGGCGCAAACGCCCGCTCAGAACGACTCGATCGAGAACGAGATTGTAGAGCTCACCGTAGTAGAACAAATGCCGGAGTTCCCCGGCGGCCAAAACGCTCTGATACAATATCTGAGCCAGAATATCCGGTATCCCCTTATCGCCAAAGAGAACAAGATCCAGGGTCGCACGCTGGTATCGTTCGTCGTGGAGAATGACGGCAAGATTTCAAACGTCCAGGTCCTGCGCTCCAGCGGCGACATGATGCTTGACCGAGAGGCTATGCGCGTCATCCGCACCATGCCCCGTTGGCGTCCCGGCTACATGAAAGGCCAACCCGTCCGCGTTCAGTACCAAATACCAATCACTTTTAAACTATAACTCCGAATATGAACATGAAGACTTCTAAAAAAATCGCTCTGCTTAGTATGCTGGTTTTGAGCACAACCGGTATGTTTGCTCAGATGGAGAACCTTCCCTCCCCTAATCCCGCATATGCTCCGCCGGAAGATTATAAAACGGTCAAGACCGCTACCAGCGACAATCATGATTACTATTTCTGCTTTGTAGGAGACAAAGTAGGCATGATAGATGACCGAGAACGAGTTCTCATACCTATCGAATATGACGAAGTGTTTCATTTTAATAAGCAATTAGACCAATATCTGATACGCAAAGGCGATAACTGGGGACTTGTTAGTGCCTACGGCAACTTTATTATTCAACCTCTATTAGCATCCATCAAACGATTAGACGCTGAAACTCTGGAGGTCACCGAACATGACGGATCCGTAAACCACATAAACGTCGGAGGCGGATGGGATGGAGACCTGAAAATACTGAGAGCATATCTGGCTCAGAAATACGAATACGGGAAATACTTCATTCCCCGGATAGATAGTACTACGAAAGCCATACCCGTAGATGAGTTTTGGGCATCTGGAGAATTTCACGATGGTTTGATGCCCGTATGGGACAAGAATAGCAAGAAAATAGGCTTTGTTAATACCCAAGGCGAGTGGGTGATCCCATATAGCATAAAGATGGAATCAAAGCCCTTCACCGATGCAGACGCGCCTCATTTTAGCGGTGGCTATATGGTGTTACGCCAAGACACAGGGCCCTATAACTTCGACTATATATACCGAATCTACGACAAGAGCGGAACGCTCCTATGGTCGATGAAAGAGCGCCAACGCCAAAACAACGTAACCTATAATCATACACTATCTCATTACGTAGAGGGAGGCTTTGCATTAGAACATATCAGTTATGACGACGTCTCGGTATTCAGATATGTTTCTCCCACAGGAAAAGAACTGTTCCCCGCTGTATATGCAGGGCGCCGTTACCGGTATAACGCTAAAGGCGTAGATCCCAAAAGAATTGTTCGCCCGATGCGTGACGGCATGGTGGCTTTTCCTGATTTTAGCAGGGCTCGCGACACACGATGGGGATTCTTCGACAAGAGCGGCAAGGTGATAGTGGAGCCTATCTACACACAAGTACACGATTTCCAGGAGGGACTGGCTGCTGTTCAGATGGCGCAAAACACTGAGAATCCCGGCAAGTGGGGATTCATTGATAAGACGGGTAAGTTGGTCATCCCCGCGAAGTTTAGCAATGAGCCTCTTGATTTCTCTGAGGGATTGGCTATTGTTCGAAAAACAAATGGAAATTATGTCTATATCAACACCCGGGGCGAAGTGGTCAGTCCCGAGTTTGATGAAGCCCTGCCTTTCGTAAAAGGCGCAGCCTTTGCAAAATCATATACGAATGGCCAAGCGGATATATTCGCTATGGACCATGCATTCAACGTAGTCAGTCACTATATATATGACGACGTCTTTGCAAAATTCACCAGAGAACAGGTGCTGGAAGCCGCCCGTCATCCTGAACGGCCATGGAGCGGTATCTTCTACGATGCGATCAACGAGCAGAACTTGTACACCAGCTGGGGAGAACAGTTCACCATCTACGACGAAAAAAATCACAAGATCAAGATTTCCGAGGGCGTTGTTTGTATATCAGACCCCTTTAACCCCGACAACAAGTATTACTGCGACTTTACGGGTAAGGTAATCTTCTACTTCCAGAGAAATGAATTTTAATAACACCGAATATGGCTCAAAAATACGACATCTTCATCAGTTACCGCCGAGAGGGCGGATACGACACAGCGAAACACCTGAACGACCTGCTGGTACGTGACGGCTATCGCGTTAGTTTTGATATCGACACCCTGCGTAGCGGCGACTTCGATCAGCAGCTCTATGCACGTATCGATCAGTGCAAGGATTTTCTCCTTGTGGTCGATCAGCATGCTTTTGATCGCTCGCTGGATCCGAAATCCGATCCCGCGACCGACTGGTTGCGCTGCGAACTGGCATACGCGCTGAAGAAAGGCAAAAATATCATACCCATCTTCCTCTCGGGCGTAAAGGGTTTCCCCGACAACTTGCCGGAAGATATCCACGGCGTAGTACAGAAGAACGGACCGGAATACAACCGCTACTATTTCAACGATTTCTACGAGACGCTCAAGGAGCGCTTCCTGCATAGCAAGAGTATTCGCCGCAATGTAGTGATGCCGATAGTGGCAATTGTTGCCGTAATTGCTTTAGTGTTACTTGGCGCATTCCTCTATTCTCGATTTAATCATCAGAGCGACTCAAAAGGGCCGGAAAGGGATACTTTGGTCGTACACGTTGTTGAAAAACAAAAGGCGGAGCAATCTCAAGCACAGCCCACAACGTCCCCTGTCAGCTACGACGGAGCATATCGCGGAAAGATAGGTTCAACTTCTGCCACAATGTATATCCATCCGGAAATCAAAGAGGGCGTAATCGGCTACTATTACTACAACCAATACGAGACATCTCCTCGTGACAAACGCGACATAAAACTATCTATCAACCGGTCTATCGTGAACGAAGACGGCACGTTGCAATATGAACTGTGCGAAATGGTGAAGAAAGAGAAAAATGACACCATCACCGCCCATTTCGACATCCTCGTAGACACAGCCAAGCATACTATCAAAGGTCGTTTCTACGGTAATAGTGGCGAATGCAAAGTAGATATGCATTAGAAAAAACAAGAGTCAGATCGACTGTGTACTTAGATAATGATGGATTTAGTAATGCTGACTGGAGTTGGATTTCTCATGTCTTAATTGAGGGAAACAAATTAAGAATAAAACACACCATATGCGGAAGTGGAGGCTTTATGGATGCATATTGTCTGGAAGCACTTCCCAGAAATTAGGATGACTGATCATATGATACGCAAACTGCTCATATTATTGCTCTTATGGCTCACGTTGCCTATGATGGCGGCGGAATATGTCGGGACGATGCAGATGGCGGGCGGATTCACGCTCAAAGAGGTGCACGTCACCCTCGACGCGCAGGGCAACCTGACGATGCATAACGTCAAGTTCGCCCTTCTCATGCCCGTTCGCGTGGATGTACTTATCCCCAAGGTAAAACGCAAGAATGATCGGCTAACCTGCGAAATAGCCACCCCCTACGTGGATGACAAACCGCAGCCCAAACGCGTTGTCACCAACCTACACGGCACCATCACTCCACAGGTCCTCTCCTTCAGCTGCCAATTTGGCGGAAAACAAATGCACTACCAAGGCAAAGCAAAAAAATAACTGACACAAAATATACTATGCAAAAATCTTTCTTTCTGGCAGTTCTCATGCTTTCGTGTGCCATCACAGCATATGCTGATCGTGTCCAAATAGGCGCTTTGTACTATAGTTTGGATGAGACCAACCACACCGCCGAAGTGGTTTACAAAGATTATGATTGTTATGAAATCCCTTATACGTTCCTCGGTGTGTTTGATGACTACGATAGCGAATGCGAATACAACGACGGCTGGTCCATCACGACAGCCATCATCCCGGAGACGGTCACGTATAACGGCACTACCTATCGCGTCAAAGCCATAGGATCCTACGCGTTCAATAACTGCAGGAATCTGCGACAAGTATCTATTCCTAGTAGCATTAAATACATCGGAAGTGGCGCTTTTAGTAATTGCCCGAGCCTGCCGGTAGTCAACAATCTCCGATATGCCGGCACCTATTTGGTCACAGCCGTTAATAAGTCGCTCAGCACATATACAATCCGCGAGGGCACGACATGGATCAGTAGAGATGCATTCAATGGTTGCAACAATCTGACCTCGATAACCATCCCGAAAAGCGTAAAATACATCGATCAGGGGGCATTTAACAGTGCAAAGAACCTGCAATCGATTCATGTTGCAGCCGACCATCCCTATTTCTGCACCATTGACGGTGTACTGTTCAACAAGTCACGAACCCGCTTGCTTTGCTATCCGGCGAGAAAAACGGGAGACACATACACCATCCCGCAAGGCGTGACGCATATCGACGATTATGCGTTCTATAATAGTATCATCAAGCACCTTATTATCCCAAAAACGGTGAAAAGTCTTGGCACTTCTTTCCTATACAAATGCGCCAACCTATCCTCCATTACCTGCCAAGCCACTACCCCTCCTTCTTCGAAAGCCATTCTTTTAGACGTCGACGCCAGTTTTACTGAAGTACCGAACACTATCGTCATTCATGTCCCATCCGAAGCCGTTAATGCTTACAAAGCCGCCAACGGATGGAAACGCTTCAATACCATCCAACCCATCCAGTTGCCACGCGTCAGAGTGCGCAACTTATTCTATGCGGCCAATCCTGCGACGCAAACTGCCGAACTAATCCGACCTACCGGATCCGAAGCCGCTCTATATGAGCAAGCCACTAGGGCCAATATCTCTTCCACGTTCACCTGCGATGGTATCAAATATACCGTCACAGGTCTGGCCGAGAACGCTTTTGCCGCATGTATAAACCTGAGATCCGTTTCTATCCCTTATACCGTTCGTAGGATCGGTAGCGGAGCGTTCTTCGAGTGCTACGCCTTGACCTCTATCACGCTCCCACCCAGCGTGGAACAGATTGGTGATGACGTATTCTGGAACTGTACATCGCTCAGCGAAATCAAGTGTCAGGCTACCGTCCCGCCTCGTTGTTCGGATGATGCATTCGTCGCCGTCAAAGACAAGCCCCTCTTTGTGCCCGCCGAGTCCATCAATCGCTACCGTACCGCACCGGGCTGGAAAGCGTTTAAGACCATTCATCCCTTGGAGCGACCTATTTACACGATCGGCGAACTGTACTACCATTTAGACGACGAGACCAAAACAGCCGAAGTCACTCAAGCACCTCAAAATGTGATCAGTAATTATCCCACCCTCTTACATATCGATATTCCATCTACTGTCACCTATAAAGGCATTACCTACACCGTCAACAGTATAGACGAATACACCTTCACGGCCTGCACAGCCCTGGGAAGCGTGACCATTCCTTCTACCGTCCGCGAGATCAAGACCTGGGCGTTTACCAATACAGGATTGACCCACGTTAATCTGCCCTACGGACTGAAAATCATCGGCGAGGGCGCGTTCTACGAATGCCGCTCCCTGACCTCCGTCACCATCCCGGCCTCTGTTGTCGAGATCCGGAGAGAGGCCTTCAGCTATTGCGTCAATCTCCCGACAATTACTCTCCCTGCCAGCGTTCGCAGGCTCGATGAGAATGTCTTTGCATGTTGTTGGAGCATGACGTCCATCAATCTGCTCGCCCCCACTCCCATCCGGGCTACCACGGATCTTGATTGTCAAGATCATCAGCATATCAAGCTCTTCGTCCCCGCTGAAAGCGTTCAGAAATACCGACTCGCCGAAGGCTGGAAAGAATACGAGGCCATACTACCCATCAAGTAACGGAAGGGCGGTATTTTTGTATTTTTTGACAAAAAATATAAAATATTTGCGTATATGCGATAAAATTCGTAATTTTGCAGGCGAAAAATAAATACGAACAACCATGAACATGAAACGAATCATTCTCTTTTTTGCATCACTGACGTTTGCCATTAGCATGATGGCACAAGTAGCTGCAGAAACCTATCAGGCGCCTCAAGGGCCAAGACAACAGCCATTCGCTAAGGAACATCTGAAGTTCAAGGGCGTGGAAATCGACGGAACACCCACATCCTTTGCCCAACAACTCCTGCAGAAGGGTTGCACCAGAGGAGACTCCGGAGACGGACTGATCTTCCTGAGCGGTTCGGTAGCCGGCTATTCCGGATGCGATATTTTCATCTCCAGCACCGACAAAATAGTCAGTTGGGTCGGCGTAGCTTTTCCAAAGCGTACGGAATGGTCGTCCTTCTATAGCAATTATAGCACGATTAAGGACATGCTCACCCAGAAATACGGAACGCCCACAAAAGACATCCTAAATTGGCAGGGATATATGCCCGACACAGACGGGATGCGTTGGCACAAAGCAACCAGCCAGGAGTTGGAATTACAAACCGTATTTGACACCGACAAGGGACGCATCGTACTGACCTACATCTCTCTTGAATACGAAGCGGGCTACGTCACGCTGTACTACTACGATGCCCTCAACCAACCCGCCGTACAGCAATCGCTAATGGAGGACCTATAATACTCACTCTGCACTATGTCAAAACAACACCTTCCCCTGCTATGACCCAAGATATCATCATACGATCTGAGGCCGGCAAGCCGATGGCCGAGGCCGACAACGAGGCGATACGCCAAATGCAAGCACTCGCCAGGAAAGCCACCAAGAGTGCTGACGGCGAACGGCAACGTATCCACCTCATCCTGCGCAACCAGCAGTTGGCCGACATACTGAAGCGTACGCCCCTGAGCGAAACGCTCGCCGAGCAGGTGGAACTGTATGCTTACACCGAGCAAGACCTATGGTCGATGGCCATGCTGGGCGTACAGCCCGGTAGCACGACGCGTCTCGACCGCCTGCCCATCACGGCCGATAGTCCGCAGCACGTCCATCTGGTCATCTTCGGCATGAGCGCCCAGGCCGAGAGTCTGGCTATCCATACGGCCCTCATTGCCCACTATCCTAACTACTGCCACGACCATGCCCTGCGCACGCGTATCACTCTCGTGAGCGACGCGCAGGACGATTTCCTCAACTTCCAGCAACGTTACCACAACTTGCTCGTTCATAGTTACCGGCGCAGCGTGCTCACCACCGACGATGACATCTCGTGCGACACCCTTTCGCCCAAATACCAGGGACAACGGGACGACTTCGTGGACATCGAATGGGAGTTTGTTAACGGTCGAAGCCTCGACAACAACCTGCTCCATAAGCTCCAGCTCTGGGCGCAGGACGAGATGCAACAGCTCACCCTCGCCTTCTGCTACCCGGACGACCAGCGCAACCTATGCGAGGCCCTCTCCTTGAGCCCGCTCCACGACACGCCCATATGGGTGCGCACCCAGAACGACACCGCCCTGCAGCTCGTGAAGCAATCCGGTCTGCATCCGGGCCTCACCGCTTTCGGCATGACCAACGCCACGCTCCCCGACATGCGGCGCTTCATACGCATGGCGCAGTGTATCAGTTACGCCTACCGCCGTATGCGCGAGACCAGCGACGAGGAGCAGGCACGCGGACTGAGTCCCATCGCTATCGCCACCGAGATACCTACCGCCGCTGACCTCAGCGCCGTATGGAACGAGCGATCGATACCGACCCAGAAACTATGGTCGAATATCTACCATGCCTTTACGCTTACCACCAAGATGCACTCCCTCGGCCATGCCGACGACGAATGGCAGACACTCTTCGCCATCAGCGAACGAGAGGTGGAGAGCCTCGCCGAAGTGGAGCACAACCGTTGGAGCGTTGAGGAACTGATCCTGGGCTATCGCCCCACCACCGACGACGAACATCGCCAAATCCTGCAGAACATCTCGTTGCGCGGCACGCTCAAGCAGCAACTCGCCCACGACGACCTGCGCAGTTATCGCGAACTGGGTTGCGACGAGACCGACCGGAACGTCGCCCGCTACGACGTCGCCCTCATCCGTACCCTACCCCTAATAGCACACACATTCTATGAAGTCGAAACCCATACCCCGTAACCCCTAACCCATAACCCCTAACCCATATGACATACTACGCTATACGCTTTCGGAGCACGGATGATCTCCACCGCCGCGGCGACATACTGTACGGCGGGGACAACGCGCTCTATATCGGTCAGACGCCCGAGTGCCAACTGCGCTTGGCGCCCCACCCCGACTATGCCGACACCTGCTATGCCGTCATCGTCCGCCGGGAGCAGGGCAACGGATGGGTGCTGCTCCGTCAGGAAGCCGAGGCCGACATACGCGTCAACGGTCAGCCCCTCGCTATAGCTCATCCGCTGAGCCACGGCGACACCCTGCAACTGGACCATACCATCCTGCGGTTTTGTATGGAGCAAGGCCAACAACCTGCCACTACCTACGTTTCCAACAAGCCCTCTTGGCCGCTACGTATCACGCTGAGCGTCATCGTGCTGGCCTTGCTGCTATCCATCGTCTGGCAGGTACAGACCCATCTCGGGCTCCGCTACGTCTTCCGCCACGAATCGCCGTCTATCTACTGCATTGAGGCCCGTGGACTCGAGGTTTATCAGGGCGACAGCCTGCTGGCCGAGGAGCCGTGCGAACAGGCGCTGGTAGGTACCGCCTTCCTGACCGAAGACGGCTACCTGGTCACGGCACGGCATTGCATCGAGTTCTGGCTCAATATGGAAGATCAACTCACGGCCGACACCGCCAATATCCCCTCGCCCGCTGTGCGCTGGGCCATCCGGGCCGAAGAGGATAGTACGCTGCGTCTCGTCACCCTGCTCACCCTCACCGCGCCCGATGGACGGAGCTGGGACATCCGTTCCGACCGCTTCACCACCGACCGCAGCCACGATGCCCTCTACGACCTCGGCGACCGGCAACACGCCTACACCTGGCGCAGCATCATCAGCCGCTATGAGAAACGCGACTGCGAACTGGGCGACGTCGCCCTCATGCCTTGGGACGAGAAGGGAACGATCCGGCTCGCCGACACCGACCGACCGGTTCGTCAACGCGAGGAAGTCTTCAGCTTCGGTTACCCGCAAGGCGAGAATCGTCAGGAGGCCCATTTCACCATCAAGAGGGGCGACATCGATCAAGAACCCGAGTCACCGGATAGCTGGTTCATCTGCGAGATGGCATGCCAACCCGGCTTCTCCGGCGGACCCGTCATAGCCGACAAACAACGCCGACAGGTAGTGGGACTCGTCTCGCGTCAGTCCGGCCACCAGACCGTCGTCATTCCCGTCAGCCGTATTCATCAACTCATCCGGCAAATACCCTGATTCAATATGGACACCATACACGCTATAACGCTACGAGGTTATTGCTCCACGTCGCTCTGCCTGCAGTATATCCGCCAGATAGCTACGCAACTGGATGCGCTGCATAGTCAAAACCGGACACATGGCCGGGTAGGCCTGCGACAAGTGAGCATTGCCGACCATGACTTCCTCTTATCTGCCCCCACATCGGGTCAATCCGGCACGCCGGCCAACGACATATGGCAACTCGCCGCCTCGGCGTTGGAACTCATGCTGGGCAACCCCATCCTGAACGGTGGAGGTGAGAAAGCGCAGACGGCTCGCACCCCTATCCCGTCGTTGCCGCAACCTGAGGCCGCGCCGCTCAACCGACTCCTTCAGCGTTGTCTAAGCTACGATCCTAAGCATCGTCCCACAGCCGCAGATATCGTGCGCGAGGCCGAAGCTCTCGCATCCACGTTCCCTGCACCGCAACGTCCGCGCCGACAGGCTTCTGTCACCGCCACGCCGCATATCGCCGAACGCGTCGATCGCCTATGGCCCGAGCAGATGGTGACTACTGCCCGCATGCTCATCCTCTTGCTGCCTATGCTATGCTTCGCGCTGGGCACCCGGGCACAGGGCATCCTGGATCCCCGGCAGGAAGCCGTGACCCTGCAACTGATCAACGCCTCGCTCACGCTGCGCCATAACGACCAGACGAGTTGGGACAAAGCTGCGCAGCAACTGAAGCAACGTCTCAACCAGTTCAACCTCATGGACGAACTCCAGGACGAAACCAACGACAAGCGCTTGTCCGGCGCCGATATCCAATCCTTTGGATTGAACCGCCTCATAGCCGACCTCAAGCAGAAGCAGCAACAAAACCGTGCGGTCCAGAACACCGGCAAGGGACTACTGGACGGCACCGACAGCCGCTTCAGTTACACCCTCTATGAGAAGGGTATCCGCAAAGGCGCTACCGCCACCTACACCCTGCCCAAGCGCGTGGGCAAACAGGTGATCGTTGTCATCCCCCATGATGCCAACCAAGCCTATGCTGCCCGGATATATAAGAACGGCGTAGCCGTACAGCCCGCCGGCAAAGACCGGAACGGCATCACCTACTTCGTCTTGGATGCGGATAAAGCGCTGAAACGGGGCGATGTACTCAAGCTGCAGATCCGGAATCAGGATCCCGACCGGCATGCCGCCTTCGTCATTATCAACCACAAGCATTCCACGCAATGAACCGCCCAATGCTCCATCTCCTACTCATACCGCTGTTCGTAGTCGCCTGTGCCTCTCATACCACCGACGACATACAGGCCGTGTATGAGCGTGCCGCCGAACTAAACGACCGGCAAGAGTATCTCATGGCGGCCGATAGTTTTCACCGGGCAGCCACGATGGCCGATGAAGCGGATGCACAGGACCTGCTGTTTCGCAGCACCGTAGCCGAAGGCGAGTGCTACTACATGCTGGATATCGTCACCCTGCTCCGCCGCCAGCTCAACCTGGCCGACAGCCTCTACGCGCGGCATAGCGACCGTCAGACGCTGCGCAACCGACTGGAATGGAAGGAGATGCTCTGTAAGCTACGCGGTTCGTACTGCTACCTTACCGCCGACTCCGACCCCGAAGCCTATCGCCGGGCCGCACAGGCCTACGGGCGCTGCTTCGTCTTGCTCGACTCCATCGCCACGATAGACGCCACCTTCGACGTGCCCGAGCTTGCCGTCACTGTCCACCGCGAACTGCTCAGCCTATACTATCGGCAGCAGGACTATACGCGTGCGCTGGACGAAGCCTTGGCCGTCATCCGCTACTATGGCGAGATGCCCTACCGCGACAAAACCGTTACCCCGGCCGACCAGCGACTCAACAGCCGCATTCGGGATAGCTACCTATCCCTCGCGATGGTCTATGCCCGGCTCCAACGCTTCGACGAGGCTGAGGAACTGATGGACGAGATGCCCGAAGCCTGTCGCCGCCATCCGGATGCGCTGCGCACCATGGGCAAGATGCTCATGCTGCGTCACGACTATGACGGATCGGTCGCCAAAGAGGCTGCCAAGTCCTACTACGAGGCCTATCTGGAGGCAAAAAAAGCCGAGGCCGAGCGCACCATGCAAACCATGAGCGATGCGCAACGCGAGCAATACTGGCTGAGCCTCCATAGCTTCCTTTTCGACTGCTATCGGCTGGAAGAAACGGCCCCCGAAATGCTCTACGACCTGGCGCTATACAGCAAAGGCTACTTATTAGAATCCAAGCGGGCGAACGGCAAACCCGCACAATGGAGCGACATCCGTTCGCACCTCAAACAGGACGCCTGTGCCATCGAGTTTGTGCAATACCGCGGTCGAGACGAGCGAAACCAGCTCGGCGCACTCGTTCTGACCCCCAAATCCAGCCGCCCGCAGTTCATTCACATCGCCGACATGGACAGCCTCAGCCGTATGCGCCTGAGCGGACAGATGAGTCTGGGCAAAGCGCTACGCTCTACCGACAAGTACGACAAGAACAGCATCTACAGGAACGCGCAACTCCCGCGCCTGATCTGGACCGACCGCCTCATGCAGGCTATCGGCCGGGCCAAGACCATCTATTTCTCGCCCGACGGCCTGCTGCAACAGTTGGCTATCGAGTACCTCATGCCCGACACCGCCAAGACCTGCCGCCGACTTAGCTCCACGCGCGTGCTGACCCGTCCGCACAAGAAGATCGACACCAGTCGGATCCTACTCATCGGCGACGTGGACTACGCCTCGGCATCCCAGGTCCGGACGTCCGGCAACGATGCGCTTGCCTACCGGTACATGCAGCCCTTTGCCCGTTCGCTCAAGGCCCTGGAGGCCTCGCGACGCGAGGTGGAGGAGTTCCGTCGTTTCCGCCAGAACAGCCGGGACTGCATCCTGACGCGTACCGAGGCTACCGACTCCGCTTTCTGTCGGCAGGCTTCGCGCTACCCGCTCATCATGATCGACACCCACGGCTTCTTCATCGGCACCATAGAGGATGGCACCGACATGAAGCCCCTCTACATGGATCATAGCCTCTCGCAGAGCGGCATCGCCTTGGCCGGTTCGCAGCATGCGCTGCTCGACACGGCCCACAACAGCCACACGGCCGATGGTATCCTGTCGGCTAAGGAACTGGGCGGACTCCAGCTGCAGTGCGACCTAATGGTGCTCTCTGCTTGCCAGACCGGACTCGGCTATATTACCGCCGACGGCGTATATGGCATCCAGCGTGCATTGAAGCAGGCCGGCGTAGATGCGATGGTGGTCAGCCTCTGGAGCGTCAGCGACGAGGCTTCGGCCATGCTCATGAGCCGGTTCTACCGCAACCTATGCAACGGGATGGATACCTACGCGGCCTTCATGGACGCACGCCGCCAACTGATGACCGCCGAGCAGAACAGCTTTGATGCCGGTACGCTCAGTCACCGCCGGACCCGTCGCTTCGCCGATCCGCAATATACCGACGCATTCATACTGATAGATGTATTATGAAAAAACAAGATAACACGATGACACGTACTGTTCTTACCCTCTCGCTTGTCTGCCTTACGCTGGTATGCTTTGCCCAGCCGCCTAAGCCGGGCGACTCCATCCGCGTGCAACGCGCCTACGGGGTGTTTGTCAGCAGCGAGACCGACTCTGCTGCCCTGCAGGTTCGCAACGACCGGCTCTCACGCCGAGGTGGAGAACGTAGCGTCACCCTGGCAGCCCTGGGTTCGGCTATTGCCGCCAGTTATGGCAACAAACTGATCCAGGAGACCGTCAACTTCTCATCCAAGCTGTTTGAGTTTGGCGGCAAGGTGCTCAAGGGACTGATATACAAGAACCGCGACGACCGCGAAGCATGGCTGCGCGCCGCAGAATGGCACAACCATTTCACCCAGCGGCTCAACGACGATACCCAGATCGACGATTTCTACTACACGCCCTCTCACAACGGAGCTTTCGACCCGATGGATATGAAGTTCAACGGCTTCGGCTGTATGTGCTATATGAAACCCGGAAGACCTGACGGCAGCCCCGAGAGACCGGATGACGTAAAGCCCACGTTGCCTAAGTCGCCACGGCTGACCGACACCGCCAGCCTGGCCGACGAAGAGATATGGGAGTTCTACCTGCTCTGCAAACTACGCGACGACTCGATCGGTATCGACCATATGAACAACCACTCGCGCTTCTACATGACCATCGACCGGCTCGTGTTCGACACGCGTCATACCAGTCTGCCCAACGACTCTGTGCCCGGCAAGATGCAGACGCGCTTCGACTTCCGCAAGCGCAAGGACCTGACTTTCAGCGTGAATGTCAAGATCTTCTCATCCTGGGTCAATGAGGCCGCTATGCTCATTGATAATCAGCAGATAGGCGAATTCAATATCACCGCCAAGATCGACTCCGCCGACGTGGACCCGAACGGCATCTTCGTCTATGATCCCGTGCGTCACCGCAAGAAAGTGAGCATCACGGGCGACAGCTTTGTGGTGCCCCGCAGCTTCACCGGCACGTCCAGTAATCCTACCTGGGGGACAGGCCAGTACCGACTGGAAGTAACCCTCCGGGAAGACTGCGCCATCAATCGCGACTGGTATCGCGACTCCACCGAGATACGACGCGAGGCTGCTAAGCCCAAGGAGAAACGCAAAGATCCTAAGGACATCCCCTTCCGTTGGGATAAAGAGAAATGGGGTCCCGAGTGGCGCGAGATGCAGGCACATGGCCGCAAGCGTTCCATCGTGCGCGAGGCATGGCAGAGCACCATCAAGACTGCTTACGTCAAGCGCGACTGGGTGCAGGAGATCCTCTCGCCGCTATCGGTTGTAGTTGCTCAGGCCGAGCAAACCGCCCTGGGTGAATTGCTCAAGGTGACACCTACCGCCACCGGTTCATCGGCTGGTACTGCCGGCAGTTCTGCGGCTACGGCTGGCAGCGGGGCCGCGGCTGGCGGAGCCGGAGGTTCTTCGGCCGGCGGAGCCGGCAAAACCGACCAACCCAAACCATAAAACCGGAAAAAAAGAATTTGCGTGAATAGATGATTCGCAGGATAGGCATAGTGTTAAAACAAAATGGATGGAATATTGAATAATAGAATCGCAAAATGGATAAAGGAGTTTTCTATTGGCTCATTAGAAAAGGATAGTTTTCATATAGACGAACTTCTAGAAATTGATTGTCCTAAGAAGAATTGGCTAAATTATGCGTGGAGATGTTATCGTCATGCCTTTACTGAATGTTCAAAATATGGTAATATACACGTTTTGCTAGTTTTTTATCTCAACACAACTTCTAGCACACGTCCTCATCCGAAAGCATTAAACAGTCAGTTGTTTAGGACGATAGATATTCCGCCGGAAATCTTCTTAATGAAGAATTTTGAACGAGATTTCTTTGCAGGCGATGTTTTGCTAAAAGAACTTGGAGAACGATATTCTATGAGCTGTTATTATTTAGAGGATTTTGATGAGGCGGATAATACTTATTGGCATTACCTATATTTCACAAACGCATAATATATACTATGAATGATAATTGGAGTAAAAAAGCACTTCCTATATTGAAGGAAGAAAACTATAGATGGAGTGAATCGTGGACATCTATCGTTGACATTGGTCGGAAGTACCACGGTAAGGCTTTTACGTATAAAGAATACGTAAAGACAGAGCTATCATACATAAACTTCTTTATTGATTTGTTTAGATATGTACATGCTCAGAAGGTTAAGATTATTCAGGTAAGTGATATTAAATTTCCCATAAGCGTCGCTTATGATAGGAAAGGAATGTTAAGAGCATGGTACAAAAAGATTGAAAAAAACATGTCTTTGTCATTGGAGGATCTCCAATATGTAGTTCCGTTAATTCTTCGAGAAAATATATATGGTGTATTATATCATAAGAGAACAAATACATACATCCATTTTGGATATGACTATTATGTTTATGTAAATAGTCCAAAGTTCTATTTTGTTCATGGTGAGAAAGCGTTATTTAACACCGATTTAGATAGATTAGCAACCCAAAATGGTTTGTTTGTTGAGTATGAAAGCATACAGATTACGCATAAAATGAACGGAGAAGAATTCGCAAAGTCTTTAGAGCAAGAGAGTCATACTAGCAGACTGAGGCTGAATAGAAAGTAAAAATAAGGCGATTAACTGAGCTCTGTAAACTGGATTACAGATCAAGATGGGAATGCAGGAGTATATTTCCAACATAAATGTGGATTTTAGAGGAAATTACACCTTACACATATAATGAAACCCCTGTCCTCCATATTATTCCTCATTGTCTGCCTCGCGATTATTCCATCGCAGGCGCAGACGCCGTATGACGCGTTTGCTCCGGAGACATCACGCCCAATTTTATATATGGCAAACTTTAATAACCCAATAATTTGTACTTGCTATGAAACGTATTATATTATGTCTTGTTATGTTGCTTCTTACTGTTTCGTGTGATATTACACGGTCTAAACAGATAAAGGAAACCCAAAATTTCTATTTGGCAACAACCACAGCTGATAATGTCAACATTGCCCATGCAGACCCAGCGAACCAAGATTACTACATATTAGTAACAAGTTATGGTGCTGGATGGACTATTCACACTGCCTATTCTAACAGTCAATTCATAGTAGCCATTATTACAGACCAAAAAACTGAGATTGTGCAGGGGTATGTTATCATCGAAATATTCCCTGCTTGCGGGAATACTGATGAATCTTGGAGCATAGAAGATTATTATAACAAGAATGCTTTTGAAGAAGCATTACGGAGAAAAAAGATTATGTTGTCCGACATGTCAATTACAAAGTGGTGAATAATTATACAAGATTGCAATGGATATTCCCCATCCTCTACACCCGACCCCTCACTGGTCGGGTGTTTTTTGTCCACGGCTTCTGCCACAAAAACAACGAAATAATTTATCTAAATAAAATCAGAGAAACAAGTTGTCCATCGTCAATTGGTTCGGTATCCCTTTAGCGAGAGAGGGCAATGAGATGCGGATAGATCTCACGGAAGCCTCCTCCGCGGATATAGACCGTTCGGATGGCATCGATGAAATAGTGCCTGGGGCTACACAAACTCCTGATAGTTGTCGGGAGTGATGGTTTGGAAAGTGGCATCGGGGTACGCCTCGCTGAACGGCAAAGGCAGACGAGCTACTTTACCGGCTTTCCACTTATATTCAAAGGCAGAAATCTGCCCGTCGCACTCCTCAATCAGATCAATCTCCTGCTGTTTGATTGTGCGCCAGAAATACTGTTGCACAAACTTGCCGGAATAAGCATGGCGCTTTCTGCGCTCCACCATCATCAGGTTCTCCCACAACGCGCCCACATCATTACGCATCTCCAGAGGCGAGAAATTATTGATAATTGCATTGCGCACACCTGTGTCAAAGAAATAAATCTTCTTACCTTTCTTAATCTCATTGCGGGCATTGCGGCTGAACGAGTCCATGCGGAACACTACAAAACATTTCTCCAACAGATCAATGTAATTCTCCACGGTCTCTTTGTCCACCCCAAGCAGGTTTGCCAGCTCGTTATAGGAAACCTCATTGCCTATCTGCAACGCTAATGCCGTCACCAGTTTGCGGAGCACGTCCGGTTTCTTGATGCCTTTGTACTCCAGCAAATCCTTGTACAGATAGCTATTAACGATGTTTTGCAGTAACATCCGGGCATGCTCCAAGTGGTTGACTATCTCAGGGTATGTGCCATAAATCATACGGAACTCCAGGAGCCTTTTCTCCTCTCGCTCTGACGTGTGTGCCGCCAACTCAGAAAGCGAAAACGGATAGAGATTAAACTCCAGCAACCGCCCCGTGGCAGGCTCGTTGATGTCGTCTGCCAGTTGTAACGAGGACGAGCCGGTAACATAGATCTGTGCATCCAGATGCAAGTCTCCAAGCATTTTGAGCGTCATACCTATGTTACGCACGCGTTGCGCCTCATCAATGATGATCGTGGACGCGCGTCCCATCAGCGCAGCCAATTCCGTTTTGGTTCGGTTCTCCAAGGCTAAACGGTCGTCCATATTGTCGCAGTCAAAGGATAACACATCCGGCTGGTCAGCGGTCAGTTGATGCAACAGGGTCGTTTTGCCCACTTGACGAGGACCGAGAATAACCATGATTTTCTTTAACGAACTGAGCGATTGCAGTTTGGATGCAAGATCGCGTTTAATCTTCTGTGTATTCATAACTTTTTTGTATAGTATTCTATGTCTTCGCAATACCCGTTCCCACGGTGCTCAGACTCAAAGCCAAAAGTCACTTGGCTTTTTCATGCTGCAAAGGTACAACTTTTTTTTGAAACCACCAAATTTTATGGCATTTTTTCGGTTACAATCACAATAATTTCCATTTTTCATTCTGTTTTGTACTCGGTCATGTCCCGGAAAAGCAGTACCTTTGCAGCGGATTTCCAAGTCGAGCGGCTCGACACCCGGTTGAGCCATTCGGATAACAGGCTACCGGTAGCCATAATTTTTAACCTGTCGAAGGTCTAACGACTAACGACCAAAGACCAACGACCTAAAAAAATCGCCCTCCCTCTTGCACATGTGCGATTTTTTTCGTACCTTTGCAGCCAAAATCCGCCCCATTAGATGTTTCGCAGGTCAAAAACTTGTATATATCAAAAAAATATAGTAATTGTATGAAATGGTTAGATTGGATGTTTTGGCATTACTATTGTTTCTGTGAAAGACATAAGAAAATGTATTTCGGAGATAATTGTTTTCAGGCTGTAGTTATTATCTGTATGAACACATATATAATGTTAGGCCTGCTGGCCGCCTTTATTGAGAATTTTATTTGCAAACTAACGTTTATTCCTCAATACGGAACAATACATTCAAAATTATTTGCCTTAATTTATGGAGTTCCCATCTTTTTGTTTCTTGACTATAGATACTCCAGAAAAAAAGATATCATTAAGAACAACTATCAAGTCTTTAGAGAACGATGGGGAACTCCGGCAGATGTAAACAAAAAGAACTTGAAAATATTAGTGGTATCTACTATCATATATGTAGTAGGATCTATAATAATAGCAGTAATAATGGGAGAACTCAATAAGCGAGGATTATTAGAAGGCTATCGTTTGTTCCCGTAAGAGATATACACCCCCATCAAATTCGGACTTCTGGGCTAATCTATGAAATGAGATAATGATTACAGCTCCTCGAAAACAGTAAAAATATATTCTTGTAAAATGTTAATCAAATTGAAATTATGAAGAAATTGATACCTATATTGTTCGTAATGATTATGTGTTCTATGGGATATAGTAGAAATAATAATTCGGCGTTAAGTGTCCCTAACAAGCGAACATATTGGGCCCTAACAAAATCTGTTTGTCACCCTCAGTGGAATATGATTGAACAAGGAATATATTTTGGTCCAGATAGCCTTTTCGATTGGTATCAAATCACGAATGAAAATGATACACTATCATTGGGTGATGGTATGGATTGGAATATTAATATTGATCATCGTTCATATTGGTTGAATGAAGATACTTTATTCATAAAGGAATGGGAAATTGACGGTTGTTGTACTCCAAGACCGGAGCCATATGATACTATACCTCATACGGTAGAAGCCTATAAAATCTTATACGTTACTAAGCAGAAACTGCTACTCCTTGATCTTACAAAAGATTCATTGTCCAGGTGGGTGGAATATAGGACCCCAAAATGTGATGAATTGAATGTTCTAGAGTTTGATAATACCCAAAAGAAATGACATATAATACAATCGCAGAAACAAAAGTGCAAATACAATAACAACCCGTTGGAGGAATTGAAAAAACAGTCCTTTTGCAGGCATTTGCAAATTTATGTCACAAAAACTTGTATAATTCAAAAAAATGTATTAATTTTGCAAGCGAAATTGTGAAAACCAAATGGTGCAATCATCCGTTCCGGAATGAAGGATGACCTCCTGACCGAAATAAAACGATTATATGATAGAAACGAATCGCATAGAGTTCAAGCGTCAACTGACTCGTGATTTGGATATAGAGAAAGAAGTTGTGGCGTTTCTCAACTACCGTGAGGGTGGTATTGTTTATGTTGGTATTGATGACGACGGCAAGCCGGTTGAGAACGCGAATCTCGATGACGATGTATTGTCTATAAAAAATCGTCTTAGGGACAATATTCTCCCGTCGCCGATGGGACTGTTTGATGTTACTTTAGAACGAATAGAGAATATTCCCGTTATCCGGGTGTTTATCTCTTCCGGCTCAGAGAAACCATATTACAAGAAGCAATATGGTCTTTCTCCCAAAGGTTGTTTTATTCGTGTAGGCACCTCCGCTGAGCCAATGACTCAGACTCAAATTGAAGATATGTTCTCCCACCGTGTGCGTCGGTCTCTCAAGCATATTCCGTCACCTCGTAAAGATTTGACATTCCGCCAACTTCATATCTACTACGATAGCAAACATCTTACACTAAATGATAATTTCGCCCAAAACCTGGAACTTTTAACGGATGATGGTAGGTTCAATTATGTAGCTAATCTACTGGCTGATGAGAATAGTACCTCCATCAAGGTCGCAAAGTATGCAGGTAAGGACAGAGTGGATTTGATAGGCAATTATGAATATGGATATTGTTCCTTGCTAAAGGCCTCCGAAAGGGTGTTGGACCGTTTGCATGTGGAGAATACCGTGAAGAGTGCCATCGGTTATCCTTATCGCACCGATACACCGCTTTGGAATGAGCGCGCCGTGCGTGAATTGGTCATCAATGCGATTGTACACAACGACTATTTTAACGAGGTGCCTCCTAAGTTCGAAATCTTTTCGGATCGTTTGGAGATTACCTCTACCGGTTCTTTGCCGGATGATATGAGCAAGGAAGATTTCTTTGGAGGAGTGAGCAATCCCCGGAATAAAGAACTGATGCGCGTCTTTCGTGACGTAGAATTAGTAGAGTCGTTAGGTACGGGACTGCAGAGGGTTCTTAAATCATATGGGAGAGAATGTTTCATTTTTATGGATCATTTCATCCGAGTGGTTATCCCCTATGCATGGTTGCCAAATGGAGAAGAAACCACTTTACAAAAGGGTTTACAAAAGGGTTTACAAAACCTTACAAAAGCTCTTACCCCTATCCAGGAATCCATCTTGGCAATGGTTATAGCCGATCCCACTACTACGACCACTCACATGGCAACAGCCATGAGAGTTTCACGCCAAACTATCTCGGAAAATATAGCCGTTTTAAAGGATTTGAATCTCCTTCGCAGAAAAGACGGACGCAAAAACGGGAAATGGGAAGCCTTAATATCTAAATGATACAATAGTATAAGTTATGAAACAGACAGAAAAGACATAAATTAGTATCTCCATTATGCGCCCTTTGGCGAGATATTGGCAGACCAGCATCCGTTTGGTTATGAGGAACGCTTCAAATTCACAGGTAAAGAGCGTGACTCAGAAACCAACTACGACTACTTTGGAGCCCGTTTCTACGCCTCCCTCTTTGGGTTCTGGCTATCAGTCGATCCACTCAGCGATAAGTATCCAAACATCTCACCATATGCCTATTGCAATTGGAATCCGATAAAATTTGTGGATCCGGATGGAACTAACGGAAAAGATATAGTGATGGGAATTTTCACTGGCATTGTTACTAATGTACTTCCCACAATTAGTTTATCAAGTATAAGAGATTCTTACACTCCGGAGAATTCTGCTGATTACAATAGAGCTTTGCAAAAGGTAGATGATTTGGCATTTTATACGGGTACTATATTGACATTATCTGGAGCAGCAGATATTTCATGTGGAACAGGACTTGCAGAGGCTGGTGTAGCCATTTCTGCGACGGGAATAGCAGCGCCAGAAGGAGGTGTTATACTTGCAGCAGGAGGAACTGTGACAGCAACAGGAATGGTAAAAGGAGTAATAGGAACATCTTTATGTGCCAATGCTATGAATAATATAAGCAAAGGTTATAACAGAGGAAAGCAAAAAAGTTCCTGCAATGGTAATTTCTCAAATAGTCGAAAAATGACAAATAGCGAAATAGCGAAATATTTTGGAGATAATAATTGGCATAAGGGAAAATACAAGGAAAGACTAATTCATCATTACAAAAAGGAATTAAAGGGATCAACGAATGTTGACTTATATATAGACAAAAGTACTAAAGAAGTTTATTTAAGAGGTAATAAATCTAATGCATGGGTTAAAACAGGTGATATTTTATGAAAATAGAAAATTTTTATGATATATAGATTTTCCATATTTATTACTGGCGATTCATATTCGCCAATCTCAGATATAGAGTTGCAGGACTTTCCAGTCTATTCGTATTCCGCGTGGAAAAGAAATGATGTGTATCACATGAATGGTCAATCCTTTTTATACGAATATGGTGGTTCTCAATTACTGCATAATTCAGTTTTCGCGATATCGGAAAAGGAACGGAGTCAAATGGTAGAAGACTTTGTAGATTTTCTGGACAGGGCCCAACCATTATTGAGGGCTAACGGTGTGGAAGAAATTAAAATTTCTGTTGTTGCATATGTTTCTCAAAATACACATTTTGTTCTGTTTACGAGAACTGAAATGGATAAGTTATCCCGTATTGATAACATCGTTGTCAGTTTAGATGTATTATGTGTAGAAGAGGAACAGCTAAACAGCATTTATGATGAGTTGATTCTTGAAAGGAGATAATACGATGAAAAATTATAGATATAGACGAGAGTATGCTCATGGCGACAAGCGCATGGTTTATTATTTGCATACGCACATGGACGTCCCATGCTCCTTAGGATGGGATGCGGACGACCTGAAACAATTTTCAAATGAGAATCGAAGCCTTAGTATTTATGTGGGAATAGAATCATGAAGCATCTTGCACCCATATTATTCCTCATTGCATGCCTTGCGATTTTCCCATCGCAAGCGCAGACGCCGTATGACTCGTTTGCTCCGGAGACATCACGTCCGATATTAGGCTTAGATGCCGCCGCGCAAGTTTCAATCGAGAGACCGACGGCTGTTGAGTCTATGTCTGATTCGGCTGTATATGCCATCGTGATAGATCCGAAGCAGCGAAGTGTATATCAACCAAATATTTATAATGCTTATCATTAAAATGAAAAGAAGTATCATAAAAAATATAGGTTGTAAGACAATCATACTGATCTTAATTGCTCCTCTGATATTGTTCATAGGATATTTCTTCTATTATTGCAAAATAGAACGCAATTATATTGAGTTGGAGGAGAGGGAAATTATTACGGTGTGGAATAATTATATCATATTTGATAGGTATTGGTATCCGTTTTATCCTAAAAAAAATTATATTTATGTTGACAATACCTACGAAGAGTTCTATGATATAAGTTTCACAATAACGCAAGATTCAATCGTGGGAATATGGTGCACTCAACCTGTCAGAATATGTGGCGTTGACAATATCAAAGGTAGTGATGTATATATAGGCTACAAGAAACGAGAAGATTGGAAGCGCCAATATGATTTCGCACACGTAACAAATGTACGAAGAGATAGTCTCTCTTTAGAATTCAGTTATCAACTATGGTATCCGTGTTCTTTGCAGAAAGGCATGTATGTATACAGAACGAATAAGGGACTTATCAAGAAGAGTTTTAGTGATTAGCAGGACAGGCATAGGTATATGAAACCACAGGATAGTCCTACAAAGTAGTCCACTATTCACTTTTGCAAGACACGTTCAAGACGGTTTTAGGTATATAAACAACCCGTTGGAGGAATTAAAATAACTGCCCTTTTGCAGGCAATTTGAAATTTTTATGTCACAAAAACTTGTATAATTCAAAAAAAAGTATTAATTTTGCAGCCGCTTTAAAAGCGACGTCAGCTCTTTAGACGTAAAATGGGAGGACATAATGATTAGCGCATAGCGCAGACAGGCATATTGCTTCACAAATAAGATTCGACCCTTTCAGCAAGAGAATATGTCCCTGTTATTCGTGTATGTCACGGGTAACGGGGATGTTGCTGAGAAGGTCGAACTATTTTTATTTGTGCATCCCCGTTGCCCGTGCTTTTTATGTCCTCCAAAATTCTTAATAAAATCCATGAGACCTTTAATAATCAATCATTTCCACATAAGTGGGAACTATATTGCCGGAGACTTTATAGAAATACATGATAACCCTTCTGCCTCGTTCTATCAGGGGCATCGTACTCCAATAGGAGAGACAAACACATCCGTTGAAGACGTAGTACCGGTGGATACATCGTTCTTTTGCACACAACATTTTTCCGAAGACATCATCGAAAAGAACTTGCGACAAGCTATTACCCTTGCAAGCAGTAAAGCCGACGCGTGCAGGCGTGTCATGGCTTTGGAACCGCTGGGTTACGTAGTATTAAGTAACGTAACCGATGAACGAAAAGCAGAATTGGTTAATCCGTTTGCGATGCCGAAATTTCATTTGTCCGGCATTGATTTTGCAAAAGCACGATACCGTGGCTGATTAGCACATTGCGTCCAAAAGTGTCTTTGGACAAATCCATAAAATATGGCAGTTTGTCCAAATAGATGTCCAAATCTGTCCAATAATGAACCTCATTTTTGTGGGGTTCATTTTTCGTATGTACCTTTGCACCGGATTTCCAAACAGCTAACGGCTGGCGCCAGCCATAATTTTAATCCATCCGCCATGCATAGGCGGATACAAGAAATAAATAAAATTATGGCAAACATTTTAGAACAGTTCGTCCTGAATGCAGGCGACAAAGTGCAGCAGACATGTGCGGCTGCCAAAGGTGCAAGACAACTCAAGGAAATGGCGGATGAGCGCCGAGATGAGGCGAATACACTCGTTGCCGACCACCTGAAAAAGAACCTCAAAAATCCGAAGTACAAAGGGCCTTTGGATTGGCAGGGTACACCCATATGCGTCAAGCATACACTCCGATACACATGGGAGAACTACCGCCCGAAAAAGAAGCCGGAAGACCAGAAAACCGCACAGGAGATTATGATCGAACTCCAATTGGAGAAACGTCTTCTTGCTCTGCAATCACAGCAAGATGCGGAAAAACAAGTTGCGATGGCCAACTCCAATCTAAAGGCGGCAAAAGCCAAAGTCAAAGCCTTGAACAAGAGTCTCGCAGAACTGCTACCAGACTCTGAATGTATCCATGATGATGTCAGTTTCGAAGCACTCTGATTAAGCTGCAGACTGCAAAGAAAAAGAAAAGAACCAAAAGTAAAAGAAAAAAAAGTGAGTTTTGTCGTGTTTTGTCGCCCCCTATAGTCCCCCTAGATTATAGCGACATTACAAGCGACAGAACGCGACAAAACAGTTTTTAATTGATTATTATGAGCGACAAAACATTCACCTTTCAGGATTACTGGACCGCTATGAGTCCGGATCCAAAATACAACATCCGACGCGAGGACGCCGAACGAGCATGGGACGCACATCCCGAGAAACACGCGCCCATCATGCGTTGGCTTCGGAAACGAGGCGCCTACCCGCAACGAAACCCCTACTACTTCATCCTGGATTTCCAATCATGCGACACGTCCTACCTCCACGAACCCACCAACTACCAGGGGCGTGCCCTCCCGGCCGACAAGATCATCGTTTCCGCTCGCTATCGCGAACAGTGGGGATTCTACGAGTTGGAAGAGGCAGAGACGCATGGAATGGAGATACGGTATCCGGAACATATTCTCATCCGCAACCGCGAGATTGTTGAGAAAATCAATAACCATGTAGATTGGGTACAAGTGAAGGTGCCGTACCTAACGGAGGATTTTATCTTCTGCTCCCGCGCCAATGCGCTCAAGTATCACCTCCACATCCTCGCCGATCCGAGAAATCCGGATGACAATGGGCGAATGGCGAATGGCTAATGGCGAAAGGAAAATAACGCCGGATAGTATCCGGCAACAATGGACGACGTCGGAACAAGCTTGCAAGGCTGAAACGCACTAGGCGCGTTTAACTTGCCGCTGTTCCTCCTTTCCCCACTGAACGCACTACGCTAGCGTTCATCGGGGACCCCAGATAAAAAGAAACCGGCATCAAATGCCGGGTCAATGGACAGCGTCGGAACAAGCTCGCAGGACCGAAACGCACAAAGCGCGTTTAACTTGCCGCTGTTCCTCCTTTCCCCACTGAACGCACTACGCTAGCATTCATCGGGGGCCCCGAAAAATAAGAAAACCTCCGGTCTGACGACCGGAGCACATAACAAATATTAACTAAAAACAAAAAAGAACTATGGCAAATGTAAAGACAATCCTCATGATTGAGGTAAGAGGTAATGAGTACCACTGTCAGTACTCGGGGAAATTCAAACCGGATTTTAGCAAGATGACCGAAAAAGAGCGAAAAGAGATTCTACGGCATGACACGCGGATTCTGAACACGCTACTTGCCTGCCCGGAAGCCTTTGCGCGAATAGCGGGCTTTGTGCACAGCATTGAACGGATGAAAAGAAGGGAGGCGAGGAAAAAGGCGAATGGACGAATGGCTAATGGCGAATGGCGATAGGGATCCTACAGGGACGTCAAGGATGGTCGCGAGATGGTGGCGTTCGGCACTCGAGCTTGTGAGGCAGAACGCAGGCGAAAGCCCCCAAAGAGCCATGCGGATAGCGTATATACCCTCTGAAAACGTACTGCCCCGTACTCGTGCTTTTGCGTTCCCCATCCGCAAAAGAACGTTTCAACCGGGCATATACTGTACCGCTCACGCAGAGCGGGGGCTTTCGAACAGAACGAACATACTAAAGCATAAAGAAGGGAGAAAAAGATGATGATAGTAGAACTGATATTACCGATAGAGGCCCTGAGGGGTGCACTACGGCAAGATGGGTTTTATTTCCGGAAATACAAAGGCCGGCAGTTGTTGCAGCGGTGCCCAAATAGGAAGGGGCATGTAAAGACAGAGGCCGAGGCCCGGAATCAAGAACGATTTGCGGAACAGTATGGAAGGAAGAGCCCCTCCCAGCCTCCCCGCGGACAATGGACAATGGAAAATGGAAAATGGAAAATGAATCTCGGGCCTGACGTCCCGAGCACTGAACAAATGCCGGGCTAATTGACAAAGGATAAGCTCCGCGCTTACTCGCGGAGAAGAGGACGTACTAAAACAACTCGGGCCTAACGTCCCGAGCACCAAACAAAAAGAAAAGACAATGGAATATGGAAAAGATCAAGAAGACGGAACTGGCGAGGCGGCTGGCGGAGCGAGTGGAGCTGGCTGACGATCAGACGCCGGAGAAAGCCCTGGGCATCATGCTCTACGGGTGGAAAAACGAACGAAAATTCGGGCAATTGTACCGGAATGCGCTCAAGCACCGAGACTGGATGTATATTACGGAAGTGATGGATCTAAGTCAGTACGCAGGGGTGGATTTGACGAAAAAGTGACGGTGGTCACCTTTTGGAGAGCAAATGCTTGCAGGGGTTGAAAAAAAGCGCTACCTTTGCACCGCCTTTCGGAAGATAGGATAATGGCAGGTCGG
>Ga0247611_10002174_pt1 | contig 32644 bp, 34 predicted proteins | sample 177DNAGHGhighgp2_FD_192422 | JGI IMG/M metagenome (GOLD analysis project Ga0247611, IMG submission 192422) | Sheep rumen microbial communities from Palmerston North, Manawatu-Wanganui, New Zealand - 1770 DNA GHGhigh gp2 | ecosystem: Host-associated > Mammals > Digestive system > Stomach > Rumen... | reverse complement strand
TTAGCGGGCAGCGGGAGCGGCTGGAGCAGCAGGAGCTGCGGGAGCCTCAACCTTAGGAGCGGCAGGAGCTACGGGAGCAGCAGCTACAGGCCTACCAGCGAACAACTGAGCGATGAAGTTCTTAGAATCTTGCGACAGATTCAACTCGACTTGTACATTAATCTTAATTGGTTCCATAAACTTTTAATTGATTAAGTTGTTAATATATTGAATAAACTCGGGTACTGTCATACTTTCAACATTGCTTTTTACTTCTTGGCGCGTCTGTTTACCATCCTTGTAGACAGTTATGAATGTGCCTCCGTAATTAAGAGCAACTTTATACTGACCTCGGATAAAGAACAAGCTACCTTGCTCAAACTTACCTTTCCAGTCATCAATTGTAAATAGGTCTGCGGGAAACACTCCTAAATACTCAGCCAAGGTCTCAATCTGAGTGGAATCAAGGTTTGCTTCGCCTTTGATTATTCGGTCAAATGCCTGTTTCGGGTATCTAACATGAGGAAAAAGCAGACGTCCTAATTCCTCTAAATCAGGCTCGAATTGGCTAATAACCTTACCAATATCGAATTTGAATTTTGTTGGTTCCATATTATAATATATATAATGTATTAAGAATTTTTTCTGTTGCAAAAGTAATAAATTTTTTCCATATAAATATAATTTTTTATGTTAAAAAATATTAACGGCAAAAAAATTTTTTACCCTTACTGAAAATAACCTTGACCAGCAATTATGCGGTAAACAACGGAAACAAATAAACAATAGTTCCTATAATATATAATATATATTTTTAAACTGTGAAGCTTAATTGAAAAATGGCCTCTAATATTATAAGAATTATTGTTTATTTGTTTACGGCACACTTAGGTTATTGATTATCAATCACTTAGGTGTAAACAATGTATTGTTTACGATTGTTTATTTGTTTACCGTATTTTAACAAACTCAATATCTGCAATGGTAGTATTGGGATTTTTGCTTATAACATCAACCGTATTTGTCTTATAGCCAAATAGCCATCCAGGCAATTTTATGCCAAGAAATTTCTTTCGCTGTTTGCTCTCAACTAATATAAGCTCTTCTCTATTAATTATTTTGACTTGTAACGTATCTTTGCTCAAATAGCCATGCAAATCAGTCCAATGTGAAGTATAGTTAATAGCCTTTACTGTATCTTGGTACACGATAGAGTCCTTAACCTGAGTCACAATGACTTGTTCTGTGACCGTTTGGGTCTTAGTAATAGTAGTAGGCTTGTCAGATTTAAGCTTATTTATAATAGCCATGTCTTCTTGCCTATATTTCTTGTACTCTGAAAGCTTTAATTGCAACTCTCCTACTTGTGCAGCATTCACGCTGTCAAGAACCACGTAGGTTTTAATAGAATCCATCAAAACCGATACATCATTCTTGTACGCCTGATTTTCCTGTTTTAGCTTTTTTCCGTAATTCCAAAAAGCCAGAGAAGCCAGCGAGAGAATCACGGAATAAATTACCAAGTAGTATTTTATGTCATTTAGTATCTTCATGTCAAAATTAAATAAATGAATCCTCTCATCACGAAACTTTCGGATATATAGTTATATATCTTTAATATTTTGTGATGAGAGGGTTATGCGCTGATGCGCGAGAATTAAAATTTCACTATAACCCGAAGTAATTTCGGATATTAAACACCTTGTCTTTGTCTTTGAGTTTGTTAAGAGCTAAGCGGTAAATAGCCCTGAACAACACTTCGCTGGGTGCCTTGGTGTCTTCGATGTGCAAAAGGTCTTTGAGCGTCTCACCAGAGTCTGAACAAATCATTGTCATCGTAAGATACAAGGCATCTTCATTGTAGAACGGTTCACTGCTCTTAGGTAGACCCATGCTCTGCATAGTTCCATCCCAGACAGCTCGAGACCACATAGGCTTGGGGTCCATCTGAGAAACAACAGCATCTGCTTCTTTGGCGGTAACGTAGTTATGCCATTTCACAGACTGAAGCTTATCGAGATACTCACGTGCTTGCTGAGGATAGTTCTCAATAAAGCGCATCATCATGCTCTTGGTCACGTTGCCAAGAACCTTCATCTTCTCTTCGTCTTCAGAGTTGATGATGTAGTCATAGATTCGCTTGAATTCCTCTTTCATGACTTAGTAGCTTTTTCGTCCAGCTTTTTAAGCAACTGCCTCAGCAGCTCATTGGTCTCAGAATTACTCTTCTCGAGCTTGTCAATTCGCTCGTCCATCTTCTGCCTTTCGGCAAATTCAGTGTCATGCTCGGCAATGAGAGCCTCGCACTGTTTGATGCGTTCTTTCTGCCTTGGAACCTCAGTTTCGGCTTCTTTGATATAGTTCTTACTGGATGTAAGTGTGGCACGCAGTTCACGGAGAATGTTGTCCTTTTCAGTAGTAACAAGGGCAATCTTGCCAATCTTGTTTGTTGAGAACAGATTCGTATTCTCATCGGCAATATCTGTGTAGTTCTTGCCATCTACCGTATAAGTCACGTCAATAACGTTTCTCGTGGTAGGCAAAGTTGTAATTTGGGTCTGGTCCTTGTAGTCTGGAAGCTCAACTCTTGGTCTGCCAACACTTACGATAGAACCTTCGAGGTACTGAATCTTGTCTTCGTACTTTACAAGCACGTACACAAGACCTCCTTGCGTTAAATTCTTGAATAAAATTCCTGTCATGATTGTAGCTTATTTTAGGTTTATAGTTTAGCGAGAGGACAACTCTGAGCTATCCTCTCGCATGGAACAACTAAGATTATTAGCCGGCAGTGCCGGTAGCCTTGGCCTGAGCACCATAGGTACTCATGAAGTTGGCAAACATTGCCTGCAGGCCGTCAATCTGGCGCTGTAAAGGAGCGATGCGAGCAGCTGCAGCCTGTTCTGACTTGAGCAAATCAATTTCGGTCTGTAAGCGTTCGCATTGAGCAACCTTGTCCTGGTAGCGACCCTGCTCATAAGCCTGACGGAACGCGGCTACCTCAGTACGAGTCAAACCGCTCTCAACGCGAATAGCGGTCTTGATGTCGTCAGTCTGGTTGATGGTCCGCAGCTGGTTCTGATAGCCCTGCTCGAGAATCTGTGTCTTGAGGCCGCAACAGCAGTCCTTAAGCTGCTGAATGAGGTTGAGGTTGCCAAGGTCGATAGCGCGGGTAACGCCTGCAAAGCCCATACCATTCTGAGCGCCGAGGTTGGAGATAGCCATGTTCACGCTGCTGATAGCGTCGCGCAGGAAGTTGTAGTTGATGCCAAGACTTTGGGACAACTGGCTGATAGCAGCAGTATTGCCCTGGATGGCCTCACGAGCCCAGGCATTGTTATTGTTGTCATTGATTTGTGCCTGCAAGCTGTTAAGCTTGTTCTGGGTCTCCATATCAAGGACACCATTAAGACCTACTCCGCGGTTGTTACCAAATGCGCCATTGCTGAACAGAGCCAGCATGACCAAGTACATCCACGGGTTATTGTTCATCATAGCCATGGCAGTTGCCGTGTCTGTACCACTTCCTCCTCCGTTGCCAATTACAGGAAGAATGTTAATCTTTTCTTCATTCATTTTAGAAAAAACGTTTTAAGTTGTTAGTAAATATGAATTAACTTCATAGCCTTCTATGGGCCCGGGATTATAGAAAGCTAAGTAAAGTACCAAAATAATAAAGACGATTATGAATATAACCATAATGGCTGTCACTAATCGTCTATAACTCTCATCGCTCATAGGCTTTTATATTCATTTTTAGCATCGAATGATGGGCACGCCTTAGCTGCAAAATCTCTATGCCCATAAATCTTAGCCTGTGGATATTTCTTTTTCAGTTGCTTCAGTAACTGAACCAAAGCTTTCTTCTGTGCCTCAGTTCTTGTGTCCTTAGCGTGCTTCATATCTTTGGTCATACCACCTACATAGCACACACCTATAGAATACCTATTATGGTTAGTACAATGTGCGCCTATAACGTTTTCAGCACGTCCGGCATGAATCGAGCCATCAAGATAGATTACATAATGATAACCTATATCTTTAAAGCCTCGTTGTTTGTGCCATGCCCGAATATCGCCTACAGTCGTATGCCGACCTTCAGGCGTTGCAGAGCAATGAACTATGATTTCCTTAATTGTCCTCATTTTTCTCTTGTCGGTTTAATATAGCTTTTGCTAAATCTGTAGCTTGTTCTCTTGGTATAGCTTCAGCTACAATCTTTATAGCCTGTTGGAAGTTATTACGTGTTTTGTCTTCAGCTTTTTCCGTCATGGAAATTACTTCGACAACACAAATCACAACACCTGCAAGGCATGAAGCAATAGGAACACAGTATAATACTACTGATAAACATTGCCCAGACAAAGTGTACAAGTGTGTCGATACACAGGAAAATCAACATCACACCTTCATACAAAGACGTTTTGGTGATAGTTCTTGTTAAAGCATAGCTCGTTCTTGCTTCATTGCGCTCTTTGGCTTTACGCCAGCCGAACATAAGGTCCATTGCAATAGCAATGAGTACTGCAAACATTGCAATGACCTCTATGAGGTACATTACTGGCAACCCCGCCAAAATATGTGTGTAGTCGGTAATCATTGCCTATCCTTTTCAAAGTGCAGTCCCACGATGAACGTGAGCAACCCTGCCAAAACGTGATATTTCTTGTCTTTCATTGTCGTTAATCAATGTATGTGATGTTGTCGGCATCAGTTCCCCAATCGGTAGTAATGATACCGAACTCGGTCTTGAAGAACATCCTCGGCCGAATCTTGTTGCCGCCAGTTGTGTAGTAGGTGTGATACATATCATATTGTGTGGCTTTTCCGTCATATCCGGTAACACCATAGTTGGCCATTTGTGCGGTACTCAGTTCGGTATCCTTGTACCCTTTTTGAATGTCTTCCTTGTCAACATCATAGACAAGGTTAATCATGTAATCGTTTGGTCTTGCCCAGCAGCAAGCCACTGGTGTTGCGTTTGCTGACGAGAAGGCGAAACGGACAATACCGCCTGACCTTGCGGTCACTGTCATGTGCATATCAACGACTATCCACTCGACATAACCCGACTTGTTATTGCTCCCGTCAACGAAGTACATCTTGTACTTGCCGAACGGCAGTTGGCTAAGGTTGATGGTCGTGCCGCTGCCAATGGCCGCAGTAGAGTATTGGGAGCCGTCTCGCTCAACAACATAGTTGGTGTAACTGCCTTTGTCCAAAACATCAATCACCACATCCTCGGTGGTTGACCAGTTCGCCTTGTTGCCTTTCTTCGGCATCAGGTTCTTGTTGTAGATGGGCATCCTGTATGCCGAAGACAGCGGCTCATAAGTGTTCTCCTCAAGTTTGTTGTACTTGAGGATAGTGTAATCCGTCAGCGTTGCGTTAAACTCTTCAGCAGTGTACTCTGCTGCCCTTGTGACAGGGTCGGTTGATTCGGCCATCAGCACATGGGTCACAACACCATTGTTGCGGGTCACACCGATGCAGACTCGCACATGGGTATGACCGTTCTTTGCGGTGTTGGCGAGATACCCTATTCTCATTGACTGAGCATCCTGCACCGCGACTTTCTCGATTCCTGGGATGCCGAACATATCCCAATTCGTATGCCGCATCGTTATGCCAAGGCAGTAGCAGGCGAACACACCACAGACGGCTCCATAGTACAGGTACTCATACGCACCGCTATGCGGATGCACGGTGTAGGCATAGCTGTTCGGGTCGCTCAATGCGGTGAAGTAAGTCTCAAACGAGACATGGTTTGGTACAAAGGTGTTCTCTTTCTTGGTGGATGAATACGGCAGACCCTTGAGTGTATCGCCTGCGCTGTATGCGCGGTTTGGTGCGGCTATCGCACCGACAAGGTATGCACTCGCCTCAATCATTTCCTGCGCCTTGCGGACAAGGTAATACTCACCGAGCGTTTCGGGTACATCATGGGTGATTCCTGTCTGCGTAGGAGAAGAACCTCCGCCACCATCCTTCAATGCTTCGACTTCTTGGTTTATGGTATTCAGTTTCTCAAATAACTGATTGCCATTTTCGCTCTTGTTGAATTGTTGTGTCATAGCCGTTAGGAATTAGGTAAAGTTAAACCAAGTTCAAATCTCTCGTTGTCAACTTTCTGATTGGCCAGCATTTCAGCCAATGTAAGTTGCGTATTATACACACGAATGGCATGAATTGTTCCTTTGAACCAATCAATATATTCAGAACTGGAGGATTTGTACCTTGCTCCAATGCTCGGATGAGAAGCAGCGGAGTTGTTTGATAAATCCGTGGCAGACTTAATGTTGCCGTTAATTCGTCCACCGCTGTTACCTTTTGCCGTACCATTATAAGAAACAATATTAACACCATTGCCGTTATTTCTGCCAGAAAAATCTAGCGAACCGCCCTTTGTATCGTGACTGTCTGTATATGCTGTCCCTCGAAAACAGAAGAAGTCCCTATTTTGATAATTATAAAGGTAATTGGCTATCGTTTGTCCACCGCCATCAACAAACACATAATAACTCTTGTTTGTTAACTCGCTGCTGATACATATCTCAATGGTGTGGGTATATGGGTCGAATGACGGCATATTTGCATCGCCTGCCATGTAGTCGTCAACTCCGTCAAATGACCAGCCTTTTGCAACCTTTGTTGCCCCGTTAGGTGTGAACACAACACCACCAATAAGGTCAGTCCAAGCGTTTGCATTGTTGCCTTGCGACAAGCCGTCGAGCATGAACACAAGATTTTCAGGCTTTGCATAAAGCGATTCCACGCCAACCGCTGTTGCCGTGATTTCAACATCACCAGTCACTTGCGGGATAGAAATTGTTCCAGTGGCGGCAGTATAATATGTGGTCGTAACATCAACATTACCCATCATCACGACAACACTGCCAATAGAATAGCCAGTTCGAGGAGAAAGGTGAATCGTCAGTTCCCCATCTTTGTCAATGCGCAGCGCAGAGAAATCAGAATCCACGTTGGTCAAATTCTGCATCACATTCCATTTCGGGGTCTCAAATGACAGCGTAGGCCGACCATTCGGGAAGCAGTACTCGCCCATCGAATCAATCAGCGTAGTGATAGCCACCTTGAGAGCTTTTCCCATCTCGGCTGATAGAATATTGCCAGCACCTCCCGTTGTCAAGTCGTTGACAAGAATCGTTACGAGTTGGCTTGCATCGGTGATGTTGCAATTACCCTGCGGTCCCTGCGCCTTGATACCGGTGTCATTATTTGGGTCTGTTTCAGGGCCAATCCACCAATTGCCATTCTGACCAATGTGTGGTAAGATTAAATCGCCTCCAACTTGTTGAAAGGCTCCATCATTACCATTCTGTGTAGGAACCCATCTATACAATTTTCCTGTAGCAATATGACAATAAATTGTATTCTCCTGAGGTGCCCCAAGGTCAATACGCTGAGAAGCTCCTTCGAGAGTTTTCTTGTAAAAAAGCCTTTTGTAAGGTGGGTCATTAGCACTGTCAGGTTCATCAAGGTAGATACTGCCGACAGGAATAGATGCATAATCAGGCGGTGTACCTCCTGCTCCCCACATGGATTCTATATTATACAGCATAACGCGAGGCCATTGAGAAGGAGCCAATATATCTGCTGCTACATGCTTATCGGCTTTACCGGCCAATGCACTCGGGTCTATTTCACTATCAGGAATTAGTACTGTATAAGGCGTATCATCATAAGTTGTGAGCGTAATAGTAATACCGTTTTCACCTGTAGATTTATTAAAGCTTTTAACAGTTTTACCAATAAGATTCTGCAGGCTAGCGAGCTGAGTTTTATCTTCAGAACTCATCAAGCCTGCATTAGTACTATTCGCAAGTGGAAGCAAAATAGTTTTGGCTTGGCGACCACTTTGCTTCACAGTAATAACTCGCGTTGGAGCATCATAGGAAAAAGTAGTAATCAGGTCAATGCCGTCATAGGAACCTCCGCTTGTTTCGATGCTTGAGATGATTTCAAGTAAGGACTTGATAACCTCTCCTGAAGGAATCATGGCAGCGAGCTGAGCACTTGATTTGCCATCAGTATCACTACCGTCGTCAAAAATGGACATGTTGCTAACAGCTTCGCCTGAAGCAAACGTTCCTCCACCACCTATTTCGCGGAATCCAGAGCCAGTCCACTTGTAAATCTTGTCGCCACAGTAATAAAGTACGTAGGCAGGAGCACCAAGGTTATAAACAGTATCATTCTGCTTATACTTAAGATTACCATCAGTACTCCACCACATTGCATTGTTACGCCCCTCAGAATCCGGTATTTGTTCTATGCTCTGCAAGTTAATAAGCATAGCCTGTGAAGGTTTAACATGCTTTGCACCTCCGATGTTAATAGCATCAACAACATCAAGAGCAATTTCGGTGTTAACCCAAGTGCCCGATTTGTTCTCAATAACATGGAGACCGGCTGTCAGCTCAAGATTGAAATTAGGATAATACCCAGGACGGCCGGCGATATAGAATACATTGGCATCTGGGCTTCCCGGATTTGTAGAAGTCGTGGCAGCACCTTTGAATACGGAGCCTTGACCTATAGTGTTAATTATTGACAACAATGCGCTCTGAAGAGTAGCACCTGTAATCTCTTGATTATCATTGGTGCGTATCAGAGCTGCAATCGCTGTTTTTAAGTCATTATAACCTCCCATAAGGCTTTAAGTATTAAAATCGTTATTATAGTCAGCATTAAAATCACCGCCTCTCAAAGTAGGCACAAAACCTCCAAGGCTTGTAACAATATTATCAGTCTCAAAGGTGCATGTTACTGAGGCCAAATCACCTTGAGTTTGCCATTCGGTTTCTACCTCAAAAGTTATGGCCTCGTATTCCTCGCCGCGGCAGTGTATAGTTTTATCAGAACAAAGCCTAATGATACGCATAGCATCGCATATAAACTCAGGTACTACAGTATTAAACTTATAGACCTTTTTGCTTACTTGACTTTCGATGAATGTATAACCTAATCGCTTTGTTGCCTCTTCTTCAAATTCATATTCTGGCTTACCGAGCTCAGATTTAAGATATAGTTTAAACTTAAAATTATCAGGAAAAATGACAACTCCGTTTTTAAGATAAAAATTGCGGTTGCCAGAATTCCAGTATTCAATTAGTAAGCAGTCAGACAGCGAGTTAATTACACAAAACACTTCTGATGCATATTTCTTTTGTACAGAGTTTCCGCCTATCTGTTCACTGAAAGTAAATTCCAGATAATATTCGCCTTCATGATTGAACACATTAGCAGGCATCCAGTCACTATAAATTGCTACATAGTAACCTCCTACAGATTGGATAGAAAACCCCGTCGATTCAAGCTTGGTCTTTTGATTAGTTGGACCTAAGACTGCTCCAGTTTTAGCATTTATAGCATAAACTGAGTGCAAAGTAATAGGATTTTTGCCAAGAACAAATTGAAATGTTGGTATATGATGTATCGGCGTAATAAGAGGCGAAATATGATTATAAGCAAAGCTTTTACGATGACACTGTTTAGAAATATCATCATAAAACTTCAAAGGCGATATGCAAACAGGATTTGCCATAATCTATTGTTCTCACCGCAAATATAATAAAAATAATTCAATAATAAAAATATTTAACATTTATTAAATTATTCCGGTACGTACCTTAACTCAATGGTAATCAAGTCAGTATCTATATTTACTGATATTTCTTCTATGCTTCCGTCGCCTATTTCTGTTCTAATTTGGCCATAAGGCGTAACGGTCACACCAGTTGCAGAAAACTCAATATCATGCTTCATACACTTGATTATGCCATTAACAACAAGTGATATGTTATTGTTGTAAGAAATCTTATTTCCTGGCATATCAAGCATATAATGCCTAATGAGCTGATTCCATGATGCATACCAGTTTTGAGGATATACGTCATAAAGTCTATTAAACTGTATTTCACTCTTCAGCTGTCTGTGGACAATAGGCACTTTGCCATCTTTAGCCATAAGAAGAGCAAAGCCATCATTTGAGAAGTCATCAGGCATAAACAGCATATAGTCTACATCAGTAGTAAAACCGTCTACGTTAATTTCCTCTGTTTTATCTTTCTGTATGTAGTTATTGTTAATATCTACGTGTAAATTACCCATAGAATCGGTCACATCGTCCATCCAGGCAAATTCATATCTGGAAGCAAGATTAGCCTTATCATATTCCAGTTCCTGTTGACAGTATAAAACTGGTTTCTTATTGAACTTATCGGCCTTTTGAGTCAAGTCCAGTTGAACAGACGGATTCGAATAGCTAAAACCGTTTATAAAATATGAAACATGCTCAATCCTAAATCGGTTTTGTTCATCGATAAACCAGTAGCACTTAAAACAATCTCTAAGCATATCTGTAATCTGCTTAAATTTAATTTCTGCTTTCTGTGCTGCTTGGTCATATTCGCCTTTTAGGATATTTGTCTTCTGAGTGATATACACGTCACAGCCACCAAGAGCACCTGCTGTGGCGCCTGAATGACCATACAGGAATTGACTATATTCTGCTGTTTTTTCATGAGTGATAGAAGGGTCTATTTGCTGTAATAAGACCTTTATTACGTCCGCAATATGATAACTATTACGAAGCGCATATTCCTTATAGCTCTTTGCGCACCAGGCCTCAAAACCTGCTTGAGGAGCATACATCTCATTGAGCAATATCCACAACGAGGTATTAGCCCATGAGTTTCGTGCCAACGGATATACATAGCTATTTCCATATATTGTAGTTGATGGAGCTATAAAATATTCACCGACTTCATTTATGCCGTATGCAGTAGGAGTATCTACTACATTTTTATTCTGAAATATTTTGACAAAAGAATTTGGGTCATCAAAGCCTGCCAAGCCTATACACTTCTTATAGTTACGGCGGGGAGTAGCAAAGTCATCATAGGGAAGGTCGTGAGTAACTTCTCCGGTGCTAAGCCTATCTATGTCGCATAACAGCCGGCCCCATATCTGATACTCGATAACAAACTCACCAAGATTAAACTGCTGAGGCGAAGGTGTTCTTTGGGGAACAGGCGGATTATATGTGGCCATCATCGGATATAAACCTTGGCCCTGGGCCAAAATAAATTGGCTTGTATCTTTACCGTACCAAGCAGTCGACTCGTACATCTTAATTAAGTTCCAAGGAAGTCCGCGCTGTTGCTCATCATTATCAAAGTATATGCAGATTTTATATGAGTCATACTTTAAAATTCTGTTATTCTGCGTACCTCCAGGAGCTGGTCTATAACCAACAGTTTGACCGTCACTCATAAGAAATACTTGCTGCTGAGTATTTACAGGAGCATTAACATTTCCTACTTTTTCAAACTTAACAAGACAGTGATATTTTGTATCTGAATATGGCTCTTTGCCATTATACGATTCCCACGTATCTGAGTCCCACAGACCCATAAAAGTGGCATTAATGCCATAATTAAAGCCTGTAAGGTCTACTTCTACATACTTCGGGCCTTTATGGAAAAAATACCTGTTTTGAAGCTCATCAGCATCATCCACAACATCTATTACTTCAGATTCCCAGTAGGTACCACCTGAATAACTTGAAATAGTATTCTCGCCTTGCATGTATATCTGCAAGATACTACGCTTAGTAAGCGTAAGCGGAGTAATTCGCGGTGCCAGCTTAATCAAATCATAAGTATTCTCAAAAGCATCAAGAATCTTAGTATAGGCATCTTTGTATTTCAGACCGAGCTCAACTGATTTCTTGCATCGGTCAAATTTGCAATCAGATTTGGTAAAAGTAGCTGAGGCAAAAAGGCTATTATTTCTATATACCTCAAATGATATTTGGTCTTCAAGTGTAAAGCCATTTACAAGCTCAAAATCAGAGCCAAATAGATTTATTTTGCCATCAAGCGACTCTCTGAAAAAAGCCTGCTGAGACTCCTTTTTATATTTCTTTTTAAGCTGCTTATAGTGAGGAACAACCTTATAGCTAATAGCGTATTCGCATGCTGCAAAATCATTAAGCAGGGTATACTCAAAGTCAAAAGCTATATAGTAAGTACCTTCAGGTATAGAAGCTTTAAAATCTGAAGCCGAGTTACTTGATACAAGAGTAGCACCAAGATAATTACCATTACTGCTCCACCTTAAAAGATATGCTTCCATATACTGAATAGGAGCAGTAACTTTTATTTTTGAGACTCTCGGCACAGCAAAGCGCTCAATAACTGCAGCACCTTCAGGCACATTAGAATTAAGCAACTCTCCGCTATCAAGCTGATACCAAAGATTAGAATATATGGTGCCTTCACCTTGTTTTGACAGGTAAAATGTATTCTTCTGTTCCATATCAATGAATTCGTCTTGTTACGTTGCCTCGTTTCTCGACCACAGTGCCATCAGGCAAAGTGTAAGTTTGATATTCGCTATTACGCTTTAAGGCTCTTACATCTTCCTCAAGGCGCGACAAGTCTATTTGTCGTTCGTACATCTGCACGTTCTGAGCAAGTTCGTCTCCAGTGCTAAACGCTGTTCCAAACTTATCTTCGAACGTGCCTTTGTTAAGGCTCTCAATAATATCAGGAAGAAGCTTCTTGTACTTACGAGTATTGCGCCTATTGATAATAGCCATGGCCTCGCCTCCTTCAGCTCGCATGCTCTTACCGCGAGAATTTCGTGTTTGCAGGTCAATATCGTGTCCTGAAGCATGAGAACCTCCTTGCAGGAACTCAAGACCGCCTTCACCATATTCTTGTGCGGAAGCCTTTGTTATTTGAGCTGCTTTAACCTTAGCCATAGCAAACGATGTCCACATAGCTGCAATAGCCGCAATAGCAAGAGCCGGACCAACAATAGGAATTTTGGAGAATGCACTCCAGAGATTGGCCGACGCTGTAACAAGCGATGAGGCCTGAGTAATAGTATCAATACGTTCTTGTTTACGCTGGGCATCTTCAAGAATTTTCTGCTTCTGAGCCTGGTTCTTACGTTCAAGCTGAAGTTCTTTCTTAGCTGTTGCCACATTATTAGCGTAACCATTGTTACGAGCCTCAATTTCAGCCTCATAGGCAGATTGAGCTGCATCAACTCTTTGCTCTGCAAGCTCTACAGCCTTCTCTGCTGCTTTAACCTCTGCATCTATAATGGATTTAATATTATCGATTATAATCTTAGTAGCTTCAGATAAAGCTGCAATCTGGTCATCATCAAAACCAAGCTTAGTAAGCAAAGCACCACCTACACCCTTTTTAGATATGAGGGTGATAAAGTTGTTAGCCTCTTTGATTTTACGCTCAATAGTCTTAATCATAGCCTCAGCCTGTTTAATCTGAGCCTCAGACCAATCAAGACCTCCTTCCTTGGCTAATTCTATCTGCTTTTTCCAGCGCTCTCTTTCCTGATTAAGCCTGAATATTGTCTGCTCGTTTTCGCTGTGTTTAACAATATTGAACTCAGCCTCTGCTTGAGCTTGAGCCTGGTCAAAATTGTTAAGTAACGTCTGGCCAAGTGCCAATCGTTTGCGCCTCTCAAAAAGCTTTTTAATGTACTCTTCATCTTCACGCTCTTCTGCTTTTTTAAGCCTATTTTCAAGTAAAGCAATCTGAAGCTCTGTTTCATATTTACGCATCATAAGTAACAGTTCCTCTTCAGTGCCTTTTTCTACCAATTCGATTTCAGCGTCAATTCCTCGCTTGCGTATATCAAGAATCTTCTTGTCATACTCAGCAGTAATTACTTCACGCTCTCGCTGATAACGAGCTCTTTGTTCAGGTGTTATTTGACCTGTTACAACAACTTCACCACCTTCTGACGTAGCAGCCTTTGTAATATACATAGCCTCTTCGTCATTAAGTTGTTGTAATCTAAGCTCTTTTTCTTTCTCAATGCTATCGGTAATAATATCCTCTCGCCATTTCATTGCCTGGCGAAGAACGTTGGCTTTATCGCGCTCGCGCTCGTATTCAAGGTTGACCAAATCAATATCAAGCTTACGCTGAGTATTGATAATAATGGCCTCAATTTCCTTTTGCTGCTCTTCGATTTGTTTCTTTTGTGCTTCAGTAAGAGGCTTATACTTACCATCCTTGTTATCAAGAAAAGCCTGATTTTTACGAAACTTCTCTTGCATCTCGCGAATAGTAGCATTTGCTTGGTCAACAGCTTCAATACGGCGCTTTTCAAACTCGTCGCGTTGCAATTCAGAAATACTCAATTCGTATTTCTTACGAATAGCAAGGTCATTACGCCAAATGGTGTCTGTAAGGTCACGTTGTCTCGGATTGCGCTCTCTGTTTTTCTTATCTCGGCCGTATTTGTGTGAGCTTTCAATACCAAGACTTTTTAATAAGGCCTTAGCTTCTTTTTCTCTTGCATTCGCTAAATCAAAATATGCATCTCCGTCGGCTTCTGCTACTTTGGCTTCTTTCTCAAGATTTTTTATTCTTGCCTGCCTATACGTTTCGGGACTTATTTGATTTGCAAGCTGTATACCCGACATGTTAACATTGCCGGCTTCATCAGTAGCTCTAAGATTACTTTGAACAAACCAGTTTTTAACTTGGTCGCCAAAGCTTGGTCCTTTTTTTGATTCGGCTTCGGCTTCAGCTTCTTTTTTTAGAGCTTCTTTATATTTTTCAGATGCAAGCTCTAGTGCAGCTGCGGCTTTTGCTCTAAGCTTTAAGGCCTCAACTACAGCATCAGTATTCTCTACAAATACATTTTCTGCATCTGTGACATTTCGTATAGAAACATCAAGCTTGTCAAACTCGGACTTATTGTCTTTAATCCATTGCAACTGTTCTTTCTTAGTAGAAAGATTTTGCCATTCTTGAGACAACTTTTTCAGAGTAACAATATTTTGGCCATAAGAGCCATTTGTCTTCTCAAGCTCTTTATTGATATTATCAATAGCTTCAGCTTGACTTATTGCAGCTGCTTCACCTTTAAACAACTTAGAAATCCAATCGATAATGGCTTTACCATGCATAGAAAGAACAGTCAGGCCGATAACAAGGATTGTATTCCAGCTAAAAAGCGCTTTGGCCACTGCTCCAACTACACTTTTGGCCTGTTTTCCTTCTGCAATAGCTTTTTTATTTTCGGCTCTGAGCTTGTTAATCTCATCGACCAAAATAGGTATATTGTTAGAAATACCTAAGAAGAACGTATTCATAGAAACAGCTGCTGCAGGAAGCTCACGAACGACCTGCGAAACAGAAATACCAAGACCGTCCCATGACCTGGCATAATTACCTACTGATAATCTGTGATTACCGACAGCCTCTTGCATTTTTTGCATCTGAACATATAAGGCAAGAGTTTCAGCCTCGAGTTGTTTACCTTCTTGAGTAGCATAGCGCTCAGCTTCACTCATCTTATTAAGCTTAATCTTATTAAGCTCATATTGAGCGGCCAACCTGTTATAAGAACCCTCTTCTGATAAATTTAATTGAGCTGTCAATTTGGCTATCCTATTGGCTTCTTGAGCTTGAATATTAAAATAATAAGCCGCTAATCGGGAAGAATCTTGCGCAGCCGCCAATTTCTGTTGTGCTTGTGCTACCTCGTCAATAGAAGTTCTATGCACTCGCGTTGTCTGCATCAACTCGTTTATTTGACGCTTAAGATTAAGAAGTTGCTGACCTTCTGCACTTCTTAAATACGCAAGTTTTTGTTCAGCTTTTTCAACAGCTGATAAATTCTGAACGTGCAATCTAAGCTGGTCATCAAGCTCAGCAAGACGAGTCTTCAAATCAATAATGCTATCAAGTAATTGACCGCCAAGTTCTCCACGCTGTTGCTCATCGCTCAACGATTTCCATAAAGCTATTTGCTCATTAAGCTCAGATTTAAGCTTATCATAAGAGCCAGCAAGGGCTTCAGTCTGTCGCTTGACATCAACGGTGGTCTTATTCTGTGAAGCAGTCTGAGCTTTAAGCCATGCTACCTGTTTACCAGTATCAGACATAGCAAAGCTTAATTCCTTCTGAGCACGAGTCAATCGATTAGCAGCAATAGCCGCATCATCAATTTCACCCTTACCTTCAGCAGTAGCAGCACTCATCTTGCTAAGATGGTTAATAATCTCTTTGGCGCCACTCTTAATAACATCAAGAGTAGCACCATAGGTCTTATTAAGCTCATCAAGCTGACCAATAAGAACCTTTATGGAATCATCGGGACTGATAAGGTCCTCATATCTTATTTTGCCATCGTTGTCCATAATTATTTTTTGCTATATGCTTTCTTTTTTGCTTCTAACTGCTTAGATATATTGGCAAGAGTACTATAAAAACTCAAGACTGTCATCTCTTTGGCTACCATGTGAGTCTCTTGGCTAATAACCATGCAAGCACTTTCGAACTGCTTATCATATCGAACCTCAGCAGAATCTTTGCCTACAAAGTTATTAGGTTTGTATAAGCCAAAAAGGAAATCATCTATTTCAGAAATCCGGTCCGAACTATCTGTATCATTTACAATATCTTGCAACTGAAGCAGCGTTCGTTCTTTCAGCTTAGTATATGCTTCTTTCTCTCGAGCATTATCAAACTCACTTGGAAAATAAGTTTCTAACTCGGTCGAAAGTTTTTTTTTCAGCCCTGACAAAATGTCGATTAAAAAGCCATGAGGCACTTCGTTCAAGTCTTGCAATATTTCTTGCAAATGACTATCTGATAAGTCTTTTTGGTCCCTGCCATCAATTCGAGCAATAAGAGTAGCAAAGGCCATATACTTAGGAGACACTCCGCTAACAATCATATGCATATTTTGCCTCATATTTTGAAGCTCTTGCATAGCATTTTTCTTGTCACCCTTATTAACATACTTTGCAATGTTAACTATGTGGCTATCAACCGAATCGACATCCGAGCCTATTCCAGCATCAATGAGCAAATACTTATTGTACTTTTGAAAGTTAACAATGGGCATCTCGTCGATACTATCGTAAAGCTCTAACTTGGTATTATTTATTATAATTGTTTTCACTGGCTTTGGGTTATAATTTATTACAGTTTCTCCCGATTCATATCTCAGTTAAACCTAAATATAAAAGATTATAAATTATATATATAAAAGTTTGAACGCGATAGAGAATGATTCTGGAGTTCCTGCTTAAGGTCATACTAAATACCTGGCAATAGGCGCTGCGCAAAATGGAACCAATATATTAAGCTCACATACTCCAAAAAGAAGTAGAAAGACATAACACACAAGGCCTGTCCAAAAGCTAAGGCAAAAATCGCAATCGATGAGCTCAGCAAAAAGCTTTAACTCGTTCTCATCGCAAAAGTTTCTCAGCTTTTCTCTGTTTCCAGATTTACCAAGATACAGAATGACGAAAGCAGCCAAAAGGGCCACAATAATTATTTGATATAGCGCTGACATAATTCTCGAGTTGTCATAGTGAATTCAAATCGTAATCCGGCATAGGGGTGCATAAAGAACAGTTTGTCAATGCTCTGAATATCTTCCCCTTTATAAGTATAAGTGTTGTAGATTTTCTCAAGAGCATAGCCCTTGTAGATATTCTCAAAGCGTTCGTAAATTTTAGTAAGCGTGAGACGGCCCTCGCTTTTAATAAGGCCAGAACCTGTAAGCACCTGAACTATCTCGTTTTTAATCTCTTCAGTATACATAGCCTCAGCATCTGCATAAATTGTGTCAAGGTTAAGCCAGAACACAATTGCACCGCTGAATGTAAACTGAGGAAGTGACTGAACAACCTGAGTAATTTCCTGTGGGTCATAAATATCAAACCAGCAGAAATTACCGTAGTTGTCATTTGGCAAAAGAGACGCATACTCTGAATTGCCAATATAGGCTGCTGGATAAATGAACTTACTGCCACCACTGTTATGCTCAACAAGCTTATAGGCTCTGCCAAAAGCATAGTTAAGCCACTCTAATTTGCTCATCAGAGAGTCCTGAATATCCTGTATAATCTTGTCAAGAATAACAGGATTTTCCTTTCTTGGTATTTTTACGTTGCGTTCATTCATAAAGCAGCTTATTTCTCATTTTTTCAGCCAAACTTGGCTTAATATAATCTCTTATAAGCTCAGTTAAATTTTCGTCTGTAAGCCTGAAAATAGTAGTACCATAACGAGCTAACAAGTATTTAGCCTTATCATCTGTAGAAGTAATATAAAATCCACCTTCGTCAAATTCAACGTGCAAAGATGCATAGAATTCTCCGGTGTCATTCAACGTTACTCTATCGTAGGGTTGTCCTTTTTTCTGTTTAATCTGAATAGTTCGGGCTGTATACGGCTGATAGCTCATAATTTCAATGCCACGACCTTCTATACCTCTATTGTAAAGCTGGTCTCGTATAACCATCTCTATAATAAGGTCTTCGTGCCTCATTATTTCTTCTCTAAGCTCTTCGTCGAGAATATCTCTAAACTTTCTAAGCCTATAGGCGAGGTTTCCAATCGATGCATTAAAATATTTGGGCATTATACTACTCTGTACTTGATTCCATGATTAACGCAGGGCAAACATACTCGGTCCATTCCTTCTGTGCTTACCTCAAGGGCTTTTAGTGAAAGCCCGAGCTGGTAATTCATGCCTGCCTGCTTCATAGAAGACGAATCGCCATCAATCTCATAAAGAATATCCGGCTTAGAGGCATTTATGCTATGCCTGTTGGTTCGCACATTAGGATTGTAAGCAAATTCACGCAAAAAGTCAACGGCCAATGATTTTTGCAGATAGTCTTGGAACAAACCGCGTTGAGCTATGATGAAATCAGTAATATCACATGAAACTGAAACATCAAGGTTCAAACCGTAGTTTGTATCGTAGGTGTAAACGTTCTTCTCAATATCCCATAAATAGGGCTTTACGGCATTATGCGAATAGTCGTTGTTGAAATCTTGACCAAAAGGCGGAATAAGCTCAACAGCCTCTTCGTTTACATAAAATGGATGGATTTCTATGTATTTTGACCAGATTCTCCACGTTTCATGCTCATGCCTTGAACACTCGCTACATGGACCTTTTGACCAATCGCGGTTCTTACGAATAGCCTCACTACCTGCAGGTAAAGCTGTCTGCATATAACAGATATACCAGCTACCACCAGCATCTATCTCATCAGTCTCATAAGGCAAACACAGCTCGATAGAAGGAGTAAACCACTCAATTGAATTGGCTTTGGTTTTCATAAAGGTTTCAGCATAATACGGTTCTGTTAAACTTGAATGCATAACAAAAATAGTATAAGCTCCAATCCCTGTAAACTGAAGACCAATACGATTGATTTTAGTGGTAACACCTTTTGACCTAACAGGAACAATCTCAAAACCTACAAGATTCTGCTTGTTCTTAATAGTATCAAAAATTCTACCGGTACCGTCGAACAATGTTTTTTTCTCGCATAGCACTTTGTATGAGCCTTTAGCGGCTCTATCGTTCACATAATGGCTAATAGCTCTTAAGATACTGGCCTTAGTCTTTGTCTCTAACCATTCAGAAAATGGATATGTCTCAATCCAATATTCTGAGTCTGGGACAATATCTATACCAGAAGGCACATATTTGAGTGCCTTGTAGAGCTTACCTTCGCTCTTTACCACTGTGCCTTTTACATACGACTGCTCTGACGAGAACTCAGGATAAGTTGTGTTCTTGAAGTCAGGCGCTATGCTCTGCAGATTCTGTAGAGTTAACAAAGGATGCGCATCCTGGTAATAAAGGCCACTTTCGCTTTGCGTAAGGGACTCACACAGTAAGCCATCAGAAGCATCATAGCTCTGCCTCCACCCTACAAGATGAAGCAAATTATCTTCTATGTCTTTTACTCTTATCATCGTCTCTACTTTTTAAGGAAACGAGGCACCCAGTTTCCCAGGCGCCTCGTACCCAAAGCCACAATAACAATTACGAATTGCTACCAGGTTTTAACGCCTTTGTGTAACTCAGCCATTCTTACTCTGTGGTAACCTGCTGAACGGGAAGACCGTAAGCAGCACCCTCGTTGGAAACGTTGAAGGCGAGAATGGGGCTAGCAAGAGCACCACTGCCAGAAGGAACGCTGTTGTACGGAGTAATAAATGCGATGTCGACGGCAAAGCCGTAGTGCTCCTTGCGAGTACGAACCATATCGGCAGTAGCATCACCAGCAATAGCGCTGTAATTGCCAACAGAATCGTAGAAGTAGGTGCCGCAAGGAATGTTGAGCAGAGGCAGAGTAGCGATGCCCCACTCGTGGCCGTCGCCAGAAACAGTGCCAAGCAAGCAATCACGCTCGAAGCGAATCAGCATACCCAGCGAACCGGAATTGATGGCGTAACCCTGAGCGTACTTGCCATTAGCAGCAGCGATGTGATTGGTGAAGTGCACAATCTTATCGCTGTACTCATTGCGCTTGTTCTCGATGTTGTACAGGTCCTTCTGCGTGAGCTTCTTGATGATGCTCTCAACACCTGCATCACCAACAATGTGGAGCTGACCGTAGAAGTCGTTAGCACCCATGATAACGTTCAAGTCACCAAGCATGTTCTCGCGCTCGGTCCACTTGGCGTTGATGGCATTACCGGTCTTGTCATACAGAAGCGAGTTCTTGATGACATTGGTCTTAGCGGCAGCAAGCTTTGCGAGGGCAACCTCGTCGAGGGTCTGAGCAAACTTGTAGATGTACTTCATCAACTTAGTCTCGAAGTCACGCTGGATTCCGATTTCGTTGTTCATGTACATAGCGGGCGTGATAGTGAAGCCGAAGGCGTAGGTCGCGAAGGTGATGCTGACCATACGCGAAGTGTTTTCACTATCAGCAATCGTCAGTTCACGGGTGTTACCGATGGTGATGCCTCCATCATAGTCGATAACAGGCGTTTCAAGAGTGTTGCCGATAGAGGTACGGGCCTTGGTCTTCAGCTCCTCGGTCAAGATGCCATTAGGGTCATTTGACTGGACGATAAAAGCGTCCAATGCGCCGTAACGACTCGGGCGGTACTCATACTTATCCAGATTCGACTTTGCGCGAATGTTCTGGATGCGAGTCAATACTAAACTCATAGTCTCAAATTATTTTAAATGTTAAACGTATGCTCTTAGATGTTGGCGCATTACCCTTTTACAACCACACCTTTTTTGTTCTTACCTAATAGGAAGCTCGGAAACATTGTTCTCGCCACGAAGAGTTGCCAGCTGAGTAGCAAACTCTTCGGAATCACGGGTCAAACCATTGTTCAACAGATAGGCCTCGATGGCTCTGTCAGCTTCAACCTGGGTCTTGACTCCTGACAAATCAATTGCAGAAGAACTACCAGGTTGTTGCTGACTGCCGGGCTTGGTACCAGTGCCGGGCTGCTGCTTACCAGTATCAATCACATCCTTAATTGACGTTTCCATGATAAGCTCTTGGAAAGTATAAGGATTGAGGTTGTTACTCGGATTGTTCAGCACGTTACCGTCTGCGCCGCGGAATACAAGCCTCTGACTGCCATCGGCCATCTGCTGGAACTCAGGTGTACCACGACGAAGCACCTCGTCCTTAGCGGCACTAAGGAGAGTTTTCTGGATGCCTTCAGGAATGTTGGCCTTAAACTTCATACCGGCGATAGCCGATGCAAAAGCATAGTCAACATGGGTTGTCTGAAGCTGTGTCTCAAGTTCACGCTTCTTGTCATCGAACTCCTTCTGCTTGGTGCTCAACTGATTCTGAAGCTGAGTGACCTGAGTGCGAGCATCCTTAAGCTGTTGCTTAATAGACTCGTCCTGAGTGCCGTCCGCAATCTGCTTCTCAAGCTTAGTGACCTTAGCCTCAGCATTTGTAAGCTTCGTCTTGGTCTCCTTAAGCGAATCGTGGTCAGCTTTGTATGAGTTGAGAACTCGCTTGAGATAATCATAGCTCTTCTCACCTGCATTCTTAGCCACACCTGTAATAGAGAGAATGTCATTGTCATACTGGCCGTGCAAAGCACCAATCTTAGTGCCAATGACTGTGTTTTCGTCATTCTGCGACATCTCAGCAATGGCCTTAAACTGTTCTACAGTTAGACCTGAGAGCTGAGTGTTCTGCTGAAGCATTTCTACTGTTAACATGACTTTGGTAAAGTTTTACTGGTTCAACAATGCCTCGGCCTCGCCATAGGGGTCATGCAATACCTCGGTGATGGTGTAGCCGAGCAGCTTAAAGTTCTTCTTGAAGAGTTGCCACTCTCCGTAGGTGAAGGACTGGCGGTTAGGAAAGTTGATTTCCTTGCCGGTCTTAGGGTCAAAACGATTGCCTTGAGCAAGCATCAAGTGGACCATATTCTCAGTACCCTTAGGCACCTCGAAAGCTGGTTTCTCGGAAGTTTCGGGTTCTTCACCTGCAAGCTCAATCTGCTCTTCTAAATCAACGATAGCCTCGGTGACCTCGTTAAGCCTCTGCTGCTGTTCCTGGCTGAAGGTTTTGCTGTTGGCCTTCTTTGCTGCCATCAGTTCTTCCTTCTCCTTGGTCAGTTGGTCCAACTGGGTCTGAAGCTGCTTTTTGGTCTTCTGTGACATAATCTAATAGCTTTTTATTAATAATTGATATTTTGTCTTTGAGCGATTTGTTTATACCAAATGTTATAATGTTGATATTCTCGCGCTCGAAGCGGTCGATATAGCTGCTGAAATTGAGCTTAAGAATAACTTTCTTCGGGTCAAGTAAGCCTTTGTCTGCTAACCTGAGTACTTCGTCGAGTGTTTTGTGAGGGTACGGTTCAAGCTGCTTAAGGATAAGCATGCGCTGCAGTACTTGCGGATTGTTTCGGTATTCTACCTCAATAATCTGTTGCACGATTGCATCAAGCTCTGCTTCAGACATACCATTCTTTTTTGCTAGCTCATACTTAGCGTAGAGCTCCTTGACCGTAAAGACATAAAACTCAGTGCCCCAGCTGATTGACGATGAAATGAACTCTTCGCCATAGCGTAATTTGCATATCGTGTCTTCCACGAATTTCTGAGCCTGTTCAAAATTAGTTTTTAAGCTATTAAGAACAGATGTCTTACTTTCAAAGTTAGCGGCCACCTGGGTTTCGTTGATGGCTTCTTTCTCACTAACCGTACCCCCTGAGCCGACTACGGAAATGATAATATCATCTCGTAAGCGCTCACACTCTTGAACGTTGTACGCGAGGGAATCCTTGTCAACTGTGGTGATGCTAACAGGATTCCTCATATCTGCTACGCCTTCTGCCTGATTTGGTATAGGCACTTCGACAAATGAACCGGGTCCAGTGATACGCTTGGAGCTGCAGATAGGGCATCTTTCATAGGTTCCGTCTGGCAGCAACTTGTATTCGCCTTTCTCATTTCTAAGAAAACCTCCGTCGCAGTAATCACCTGTTTCGTTGTTTTCAAAGTTACAGTCAGCCTCATAAGCGCTGTAAATGGGGTAAGGTGCGTACAAGTCTAAATGCTGCTTCGACAGAGCAAAGAACAGGTACCAATCCAAATTGCTAAGCTCCTTAGCAATAGGATTTTTCTTCAGGTCGGGCAACTTCTCATTTAACTGAGTTGACCAGAAGAATCGAGCTGGACAGAATCCAAGGCCGTGCTCTACCTGAGAAACAAGTGACTTAATTTTAAGCTTATCGTCGTCAAGCTGATAAACACGCATGTAGGTATCATCGAAAACGGCAATTTTGTTCTCAGGTTGTCTGAACATTACCCAGTGTAAGCATACACCGTCACATGTCTCGTAGTCAATCACATCGGTTATTTCTAACCAATAGAAGTAGGGCTCGGGCCGGAATGAGTTTTGCTCAACGGGCAAGTCTACTACGAGAATGCTATTAGGCGATACTTGCATCTTTTTCCAGCCCTCTGTTTTCCAGACTTCGGGCTCGTGCAGATTGCTGATTCTATAGTTCGCCCAGTCTTCTTCAAGCTCAGTGTTTGAAAACTGATAAGAGGAAGAGCTGTTGCGGCTGTAGAATACACGCTCTAACTCGCGATAAACGTCTTCTACGACAGCGGAAGTAGGTAATGGGTATTTGAACAGCTGTACAAAGATATTATATTTGTCTTTGGGCAGCAGTGATTTTACCCAATCGAGGAAGTTGATGGCGGGGACGTTAACGTCAAATATGGAAATATTGGTCTCAGTATGGAATCTGAGACGCTTCTGTAAAAGGTCTGCTCGCCGTATGGTCTGAGCTTTCTTAGGCCTTTCCAGAATTTCCTTTATTTGGCTTAAGTCTAATGCCATTTTCTTCGTCGTACCAATAGTCGCTGTCAGGGTCAATCATCCAACCACCGTTCTTCAGTGGCCCGAGGTCTAACAGGCGCTCAGCATGCTGGATGCTGAAAGCCTGTTTTAAACCTGAGGCGGTGATTAAGGTTACTGTAGGTTGTTTCTTAACGCGGGCCATGGCTTATGCACTTGCTACGTTAACAAGGTCTGTCAGCGGATTGTAATCCATGTCTGACTGCTTGACAATCTTCAGGTCATCTGACCAGTTGGGCAAGAAGCTCCAACGGATAGAGTTGCTATCGGGCTCCTCATATCCACCAAGGTTCTTATCGCCCACGAAGAACGAACGGATAGGAATAGGCATATAGCCTGCTGCAGCCGTGCTACCTCCAGTGTTAATGCTGTCGGAGTAAATGGCACCAATGTTGCCATTCTCATCGATGAGGTACACGCCAATCTCCTCGCAAGAATACTCCTTGAGTGTCTTGATTGTCGACTGGAGCTCCTGATAGATGACGCCTTCGAATGTAGTCGGCTCACGACCAATAACAATCTCGACGCCTCCGAGCGTCTGGTTACCACCGCCGAATGTGCGGGCCTCACCGGGAGTAGTGGTGGGGTTCTGGATATAAGGCGAGATGATAATCTTCGTGCCATCTGCAGCAGCAGCAAGTGCAGCCATAGCGGCCTTGGACTTGATATTCGCCTCGGTGATGTAGTTCAGAGCACCTGACGTTCCATAGCGGCGCTGGATGATGATTTTCTGAATCTGCCCAAGACTCTCTTTGCACTCGGCGATTTCAAGGTCGGCGAGGTGCGCGCCAGCAGGGCATCCACAATTTAATCCCATAATAAAAACGTTTTTAAGATGTTAGTAAATGTGCAACTTAACGACTTTGCGTCCCTTAGCTAAGTGTCTTGTGCGGATAACTTTATTTTTCATTGCAAATTTACACATAATTGCTGGTATAAAAAAATTTTTAATGTTAAAAAATGTTAACACACTAAAAATTTAATTTCTACGGACAATTTTTCTACTACGATTCTTTTTCGAATGCATTTCGTATACCCCGGTAAGGCAATCTGGGGCATCATCGTGCTGTTTTTTCTTGTTATCTTTACGATAACTCATCAGAGCTGTGTAAAATTTAGGCCATTTGCGGTCCCAGCCCTCAGGGAACAGAATATCGTTCATACAGCATGCAGAATTGGCATAAATCCTTGATGCCTTGTTTTGCGTTTGTGTAAATGCCATGACTGCAACCCTAAAATTACGCATCGTGGCTCTAAGTATGCGCTTAACGTTGCGTGAAAACGCCCGACCACCGTTATTCGACTCAACGAGGCTGTACACAGTTTGGTTCCTTGTGAGCAGTTCTGCGGTTTGAGTCTCAGTTGTTTCCATCGGAGCATCTGTAAACAGCACATCGGTCACATAGATGAACTCCGGCGTGTCTATAAAGCATATCGAGCACAAGCTATCAGCACCGGTATCAGCCGTATCTGTGTAGTTCCACTTCTTCATGGCCGCAGAGCCTGTAGGTAACTGCTCTCGGTTATACGTTCTGAAGCCATCTGCATACATAAGACCTTCTCGAGGCGTCGGGTCCTGCATATACTGTGTATCAAACACAAGCGGGTTAATTTCGCGCATCTTGTGAAGCTCTTCGAGTGTATGCTTCATAGGCCAAAGAGCGTGTTCCTCGCCTGTTTCCTGGTCAACCTGAATAGCAGGAAGCGACAGCACAGTCCATTCTTCTGGCTCGATTTCCTGCAAATACCCGCAGAGGTCATGCTCGTGAAGCCTCTGCATGATTATGATAATAGGTGTGTTACGCGAGTTGGTACGGTTACGAATGGTGTTCTCAAATCGTAGGTTAATACGCTCTCGAATAACATCCGAATCGGCATCTTCTGGCTTCATAGGGTCGTCAATCAGGATTGCACCTTGGAACACGTTGGACCGAGCACCAATGCTTTCAAGCACGTTGTTGATATTATCATCAAAGCTAAGAATATCGCCCGCTGAAGTCATACGCGTGAGCTCGTCTTCTGATATATCAACATTACCGGCACCAAAACCTGTTACCTGGCCCTGAGTCGAAACAGCGTAGAGCTCTCCACCTGCAGCAGTTTTCCACCTCGTCGTAGACGATTTATCGGACTCGAGCGCGGACTTTGGAAACAATGACTTGTACAATTCTTCTTTCATGATGCCCCGGATGGTGTCAGAATTGTCTTTCACCAACAAATCTGAGTACGACAGATGCAGGAATCGGCATTTCGGGTTCAAGGCGAAGCACCAACTTATGAATGACTTAATAGCTGTTTCGGTCTTACCATATCGAGGTGGCATGTTGATGATAAGACGCCGGCACTTGCCATCCACGACATCCTGCAAAGCCTTGAAGATGTGCTTATGGTGCTCAGCAACTATAAACGAACGCTTATACTGAGCCTTAAACATGGCTTTCGTGTATTTCTCAAACGACGTGAGCATCTCAAGACGCAGAAGCTCGAGCGCATTCACCTGTTGTGGCTTAAGATTCTCAGCCGAAACGACCTGTTCCTGCATTTCTGAGAGCGTTCTCTTTGCAGGGTTAGTCGGTTTGGTATGTACATCAATATTAGGCATATTCTATGGTTTTATATATTATATAATGTACGCGCGCACGCCCACGTTTATCTAAGCAAGGTGTCCCTTATGACAATATAGGCCTCTCGTGACACGGGCGTGTTGGGTATGATGCCTGTCATCTGTTGGGTCTGCTCTGGTAGGTTCAGCATCATGCCCGCTTTACCGAAAATACGGTCCCATAGCTTCTCAACCGTTTCGATATTGCCCAATTTGGCATCATCGAGAAGTCGCTTTATGACTGTTTTGATTGCAACAGGTACCTTTTTGTTCTTATATATGGCATTGAGCTGGTTCTCATTTGCCGTTAATAAGCATGCAAGGAGGTTAGCCGTGTCAGTTTTAGTCAGCTGAAGGTTAAGGTTGACGTTCAGCTGAGTTAACAACCTCACGACCTCGGGCCGTGTGGTGCCTTGAGAGGCCATAATCGACTTTGCTACATTCGAAGCCATATCGAGCGTTGGCATTCCATGCTGCTGGGCCACTTTATTACCAATCTCGATGGCCTCGACAGCAGTTATAGAATCGTCTTGACGCTCAAGTTCCTGCAAAGCCTCTTCACGTGCTTGCTCTTTACGCTCTTTGAGCTCTTTTACGGCTTTTTTGGCTGCCTCTGACTCCTGTTCTCTTTGAATATTAAGGCGCGCACGCGCAAGTTCCTTCGCAGTTTTGCGCTCGTGAATATCTGTCGCTTTTTCCTCAGCTATAGCTTTTCTTACCTCCATACCTTCGGTTCCAAGGAGTTTATGGCTGTCGGGCAACAAATCGAGTATCTCGTTGGCAATTTTATCTTTTCTTGACATGACCTAATAGTTTAAAACAGTTCATTTTGTTGAATTTCCAATTCTTGTAATAGCCTGTTATGAAGAATATCGCACTGACTCTTAGTCAAAACAGGAAAATTGTGAGCCTTTAATGCAAGTACATACTTGTCTACAACAGCTCTATCTGCCTCTTCTTGTTTGTCTTCGATTGTGGGCTTCATGTGTATGTACCTTTGTACATTTTTTAGTAAATCCTGGGCGTGTTGCAATCCAATAATGTATTGCTCTTCGTTTTCGTCCTCGAAAGTGTATGAGAGGCTTAATTCGCTGTTGAGAAAGTCACAGATTTCATCAATACTTAATTTGCGCTCTTGTGAAGACCTTGCAACTTTGTGCTTTAGCCCACGGAGGCGGTATTGTATGTCGCGCAAAGAGTATATTAGCTGTTGAAGTGAGTGGGCTCGGGAGCCTTCGTAGGTAAGGTCGAGAATTGAAGCATTGGAAACTAGTTGCTTTAGTAAGCTGATAGCTTCTCTCACGCTTGTAAGTTGAGTATTTAAAGATAGTTCTTTTCTCATGTGGCTATGAATTTTAATGTGATATGCAAAAGTACATAAAAAAGCTGAAATAAAAAAATTTTTTGAGTTAAATAATGTTAAAAACTGTTTTCAAATCGAACTGAGTGGCCTGATTGGCTAAAAATTATGAGCGGAAACACGATAAACAATAATAAACAACTCATTGTTTATATCTAAGTGATTGAAAATCAATTCATTATATACTCGTAAACAATATAAACAATATTTTCCTATAGAGGGGTTTATAATATTTAATTCATTATATCAGAAATACTGTAGAGATTTTAGAAAAAGGGATTTTATATATAATATATATAGGGAATAGTTTACTTTGTTTCTATTGTTTCTCAGCAGGATTTCGGTGAACCTTTCAATCCTATTTTGCAAAAAATTTATATCCTCGGTGCCGTAAAAACCTATTTAATCTAATGGCCTCGACATAAATTCGTCTAAGCCAATTGCTCATAGATTTGAGCCTGGCATTGACTATATAGGGGGAAGGCTGTTAACTTTTATTAACGGGGCCTAACATTTTTTAGGCTTTTAATTTTAACAATTTTTTGCAACTTATTAACCTTAAAGCCTATTTTTTAACAAATTTTAACAACCTTCCAACCAAGTGTTAAGGTTTACAAAAATTTTGGCGAAAATTATCCTTAAATGCAAATAATATTAACCTTTTTTAGGAATTCTAAATGCAAAAAAATGTTAGCGGTTTTTAGGCCACTAACATTTTTTAACAATGTGAAGAGTCGTTAATAAACGTTAATCAATGCAAATTTTATCGTTTTTAACATAAATTTGCTCAATTTCGAAATCCTTAGCATTCGTTAAATCTTGGTCATAAACCTTAAAAATTGCAAATTTGCATTTTTTTGCAATGTCAAAATTATCGTTAATGAAGTCTAAAATATACTTCTCGGCATAATAATGACAAGCACTTTTAAACATAAATTCACACTTTTTTGCATTAACACTCTCTAACGTAATTTCACCTTTTTCGCTTTTATAAGCTTTAAATGTGAAAGAACGTGAAACACTAATTTTTTTTGCCATAACTAAAAATTGTTAAAATTAATAATAATTGTTAATAAATGTTAAAATCGATTTTCCTCTTTTTTAACATATACAAAATTAATATAAAAATTTAATATAAAAAAATTTTTTTCACTAATAAATGCAAAATAATAATATATTAATATCTAAACAATGTTAAAATTGTATTATAAAAGCACCATAACAGTGCCGCAATTTTGCTGCCGAGCCAAAATCCCGCACTGGCTTTTAGCTGCACCGCCCCGGGAGAACTCCCGTTTCTCCACACAGCTTTCAAGCGGTACCATTTTTGGACTAACCCGGTTTACGACCTATAAATATAGACCGTTATAAACCGGATTTATGATTTACCGTTTTAATCCAGTACCGAATAACTTACCGTCAAGATTTGTACATTATCATAACCATTCTCGGTTATTTGTTGTTCCAGTTCCGCTTCGGCTTTATTTGCTGCAGATTCACTGGAATAACAACCGTAAATTTCCGTTTCTGGAGAATTATATGGATTGGTGAAATACACGACCCAAACCGTTCCTTTATAGGGTTTATTCGGCATCAGTACGTCGTTAAATAAATCACTGGCCAAGTCCAGTAATACTTCTTGTTTTTGTTCAGCGTCACAAATGGAATTTAACGTGTTCATATATGATTTAATAGCGTTAATAATCCCGTTAATGTCTTGTTGATTTGCCATAATCTTTTAGTTTTTAATCTGTTAATATAAGCCGTTATATTCTATTTTTATATATACAAAATTAATACTTTTATTTTTAATTAAAAACCGCAATGGGTTAAAATTTGTTAACAGGTTTAAAACTTTTCTGTCATAGTGCGGTGGAAGTTGAACTGAAAATCACAGTAGTGCAACCGTATTATTACTGAGAAATATATATAGTGCATTAAAGCCGTGCAGACTTTTTGCAGACTTTTTTCAGATTTCAGCAGGCCCTGCACCGGCCCAGGAGAACTCCGGAGTTTTTCCGTTCGATTTATCCCGCGCCATTTCGGAAAAGTGTAATTACAGTTAACATCATTTAACATGAAACGGTTTTCTATATAAAAAAATTATATTAATTTAGCTATATAAATAAGAAGATATTAACGTTTAATAACAGATTAAAACCGAGATTTATTATGGCAAATCAACTAGAAAAAGTTTGGGTTGTTTCATATCTGAATCAAACCTATTTCCGTCCTCCTCGCGAGATTTACGGTGTATATGCAAGTGAAGAACTGGCTAATAAAGCCGCAGATGAATTTGAGGAAAGCATGAATGAAGACGGAATTGACTCCGAGGAACTCGAGATTGAAATCGAGGAATGTTTTGTAACATATAAACTGTAAAAATTATGGAATTAGACAAGAATTTAGCTGTATAAATACCTGACGAATAATCGAAATTAAACAGAGAGGTTTTACAGTTTTAAAGCCTTTCTGTTTACCCGCCTTGAGCGGCATTGCAACAACACGGTATTCTCAGCATAGGTAACCGCTTGGCTTCCGCATAACAGCAGTAGTTTGCAATTATATTTGCAATGCTGTGCAGATTTTTTGCAGCTAAAATCCGGAAAGCCAAAAGCCCTGCACGCCCCCGAGAGAATCGCGGAGTGCGTTCAAGGCTTTAATGCTGTACCATTTTGCAGGTCAATCTATGTAAATAAGTTGCATGGTTGCATCTTCCGAAAGGCTTCCGCCTTGTGCGTTTAAACCGACCATATCGCAGAACGACTTAAACACATTAATCTGCGCAACTTTCACCCAGACGTGTTTCTGTTCCTTAAGCTGGTTTAATAGCGGAAATAATGCCAAAAAATCTCTGTTTTTCATCACTGTTGTCTTGCTAATTTATAAAGGTCCTGTAAAAACTTAGCGAAATCTGAGCAATCACACTCGAATTGTCCGGTCTTATAATTGCTGAGAATAAACGTGAGGCCAAGAGTGGTGGTTCCGTTCGGTTGTTCGCTAATATCATAACATTCAACCCACTGGTCTTCAACGAGAATTGAATTCAGTTCTTTGGCTGTTAGCAAACGACCGCCGTTCCAAAATGCTTCTGCACCAAGAATCTCCTGGTCTGTTACATTTTCCTTGCCAAAATAGGCCTGGAAGAATTTCTGAACTGGGCATGAAAATGCCATGCTAATAATCCGATTGTCAATCATAACTGTTTGGTTTTTAATCTGTTAATATATGCTGTTATACCCTTTATTTTATATAGCTAAATTAATATAAATTTTTCATATAGAAAACCGCTTTAAGTTAAAAAGTGTTAACAGACATTTTGTTTTTCCGGGCCAAGACTCAGCTGGGCCTAAAATTTTTTACGTACAGTTAACATTTTTTAACTCAATACGGTTTTCTAATTAAAATATTTATATTAATTTAGCTATATAAATAAGAAGATATTATTGTTTATTAACAGTTTAAAATTAAGATTTATTATGGAAGAAAAACGTTTTAAGTGCTTGGGTCTCAACTGGATGACACCGAGCGAAGTATTCGAATTGACCGACGCGGCTAAGGTTCTGCGCGAGTATGGAATCAACTTTGCATTCCACATCAATGTAACAGATGACATACCGGATGTTCCCGGACCGTATGAGAACACCTGGTGCGAATTCTGGGGCTATGATGCTGAAATGGGTTCGGACGACCACATGATGCTTATTAAAAAATGCCCTGGTGTTATCAACAATGGACCAGATGACCCATACCTGTTGCTGGTCACCATCAACGAGGACATGAAGCTGTATGTTCAACAAGTATTCGCTTGCGGAGAAATTAAAGAAATACAGGTTTATATGCCGGAATCAGACGAAGATTAAATTAACAGTTTTTATTATGGATTTAGACAAGAATTTAGAACAGAGGTTGCGCAGCTTACAACGCCGTGCCGAAGATTTTGCGCAAGAAGACATGATGGAAGCTTTGTGCGAACTGGTTGAAGAGTTTGACGGCAATTTATATTTGCCGGAACCCGCTGTGTATCTTCAGCCAGTTCCATCCAGGAAATCTAGCAGCAAAAATGTACCGTTCACATACCGCATGAGACGAATTGTGGCAGTAATATCCTATCCCCTTGACGATATTCACATAGAGTTGTTCGTTCGAGCAGAAGTATTGCATTCCCGCGAACAAGAGGAACTGATGTTCTGCGGAGACTCAAAAGGTGGATTCCATACGGACCTTATCCAGTTCAACGTCTCAAAAATTCTGGACGTAATACTGGGCTACTACTACTTTCCTACTGAGTGACGCATCTCAGCTCTAAGGCTGATGGCCATTACGGCTCATATCATGAGTATGGGCTGTAGTGGCCATTTTTAAGTACTGTTTCGCGTAAAAGCCGCAAAATCCGGAAATTGAAAACCACTGCACCGCCCCGAGAGAATCACGGAGTGGGCGCAGTGGTTTAGAGCCGTGTCATTTTACACCGGTATGGGACCAGATTCAGACC
>Ga0247611_10002173_pt1 | contig 32646 bp, 20 predicted proteins | sample 177DNAGHGhighgp2_FD_192422 | JGI IMG/M metagenome (GOLD analysis project Ga0247611, IMG submission 192422) | Sheep rumen microbial communities from Palmerston North, Manawatu-Wanganui, New Zealand - 1770 DNA GHGhigh gp2 | ecosystem: Host-associated > Mammals > Digestive system > Stomach > Rumen... | reverse complement strand
ATGATGAGCAGGGCGAAGTGGTGAAAGGCCCATTGTGGAAAGTCTTTGAAGAGGAATACACACGTTTTCTGAACGAGAACCTTTCACTTTTTGAGGATGACTACCAGCGTTACCTGAAACGCTTTACAGCCGACCAGGTACACAACGGTTATTTCTCTATCGACAAGAAAGGTCACGCAATAGACAGCGTAGTGAAGCGAGGTGAAGACTTCTCTTCGGATATTTCGGCATACGACCTTATATTGAAGAATAAGGAGCGTTTACTTTCATTTGATGAACCGACACGATTCATCTTCTCTCACTCTGCATTGCGTGAAGGATGGGACAACCCCAATGTATTTCAGATATGTACACTTCGCCATGCCAGCAGTGCGACAGCCAAACGCCAGGAAGTTGGTCGTGGACTGCGTATCTGCGTTGACCAGCAAGGCGTTCGCATGGATGCGGAACGCTTGGGCGAAGCCGTACATGACATCAATGCCTTGACAGTCATCGCCAACGAAAGCTACAGCACGTTTGTCGATGCATTACAGAAAGAGACACGTGAAGCATTGCGTGAACGTCCTACGTTGGCTACCGTAGCATACTTTGAGGGTCGCAAGTTCAAGGTCGGTGAAGAAGTACATGAAATCTCGGCTATGGAGGCATCAGCCATCGTCAACTATCTGTTTGAGAATGACTATGTGGACGACAAGGGTAACATCCAGCAATCATACCACGAAGACTTGCGCAATGGCAACCTTGCACCGATGAGCAAGAAACTAACTCCTATCAGTGAGCAGGTTCATAAGTTAGTACAAGGTATCTTCGACCCGTCTGCCCTTGATGACATGATTGAGAATGCCAATGAGTCGGCAGAAGCTGTCAATGATCATCTCAATGATAATGCCAGCAAGAACGAGTTCAAGCGGCTGTGGGAGGAAATCAACCATCGGTACGTCTATACTGTTCACTATGATAGTGAGGAATTGATACAGAAAGCCATGGGTTCTATCAACAAGAATCTGCGTGTCACAGAACTGAAGTATGTGGTGACGACAGGAGAGCAGGGAACTGACGACTTAGACTTCACAGGTGATCAGCACACCCGAACACAAACCATGAGGGAGGTTTCGACAAGCGATGTCCCCTACGACCTTGTGGGCGAGATAGCCAAAGGCGCAACACTGACAAGAAGAACGGTGGTTCGCATTCTGAAAGGCATTTCTACGGCAAAGCTCTATCTGTTCAAGAACAACCCGGAAGAGTTTATCCGAAACGTGGTACGTCTGATAAAAGACCAGAAAGCCACGATGATTGTAGAGCATATCGCCTACAACCGCACTGAGCAGCAATATGATGCCAGCATCTTCACGAAAGAGAAAAACCGTCAGCCATTGGAAAAGGCATACGAAGCCAAGAAGCATATCCTGGACTATGTATTCACAGACAGTAAGGGTGAACGCAAGTTTGCCGAAGCTCTTGACAAAGCTGATGAGGTATGTGTCTATGCCCGTCTGCCTCGTTCGTTCCAGATACCTACACCTGTTGGCAAGTATGCACCTGACTGGGCGATTGCCTTCTATGACAACAAGGGCGTAAAGCACATTTTCTTCGTTGCTGAAACCAAAGGCAGTATGCTATCAATGAATCTGAAAGGAGCCGAAATGGCAAAGATAGAATGTGCCAAGAAACTTTTCAATAGAGTCTCAACAAGCAAAGTACGTTTCCATGAGATAACGGACTATGACACAATGCTTAATGTCATCAACAGCATAGATTAGTAATTTAATAACTTTCGGAAGTTTCTACTTCCTATTAGAAGACAAGAATACGAGAATATAGTTTTTATGATAAACGACAAGATTACCCCGATCTTTATTTGTTTAAGCCTTTATATTTCATTTATATCGAACAACCGAAACTTAATTGATTCAAGAAAATTTATTAATAATAAAAATAGTTTTTGAATGGATTACATACATTTCATATTTAATTTTGAGCCATTTGATGAGGCGTATAGTGATGTATTGGCAAGCATCTTGGGTTCAGAAGGTTTTGACAGCTTTGAATATGTCGATGGAGTTCTGCATGGTTATATCCAGGAAAATATATTTTCAGAATTATCAATAGAAAAAATTATTAATAATTATCCTATTCCAGATGTATCAATAAGTTATAAGATTGAGCATATATCTGGTTCAGACTGGAACAAAGAATGGGAGAAGACTTTTGAGCCGATTCAGATAAATGATTTAGCTTATATTCATTCCAGCAACTATGCAGCATCCAATTCAGTGGCATACGATATAATCATCAATCCCCGTATGGCATTCGGTTCAGGCAGTCATGCAACCACCCGAATGCTGTTACGCTCGATTCTGACTTCGGATATAAGATGTAAAAGTGTATTAGACTTAGGGTGTGGAACAGGAATATTGGGAATAGCAGCTAAAATGCATGGATGCGGTAGTCTGACCTTAGTAGACATAGACTCGATGAGTGTTGAAAACAGCAGGGATAATCTGGAAATGAACGGTATTAGTGATTACAACTTGATAGAGGGCAGCCTCGACTCGTTATCTCCTTCTTCACGCTACGACATTATATTCTCAAACATTCACCTTAACATTCACTTGTCGCTGATGCAAGACTATTCCAATCACTTAAATGATGGAGGGTTATTATATCTAAGTGGTTTTTACAACGATGATGTCGATAAATTAGTTTCTGCTGCCAGTCTTCATGGATTGACATTGTCATCATCCTTTTCAGAAGAAGGTTGGGTTGTATTGTTATTTTCGAGATTCATATCAAGATGAATGTCATATTCAGCACCTCCTAGTTCATCAATATTCTTCATTGCTTCAATTGCATTTTCTTCTCCTCCTTGAGCAGCCTTTTTAAAGAGTTCAACAGCATTCGATATGTTTTTTTGGCATCCTTGTCCTTTCCATAGCATTACCCCCTGACAATACATTGCCTTCTGATTTCCATTATTAGCTGCAAATTCAAAACACTTGTATGCTTTTTTGTAGTTAATTTTGTTATCTATTCCAAGATAATATGCATAGCCCAAATATAAAGCTGCAAGAACATGATTAAGCTTATATGCTTTTTCCCAATATTTAATTGCCATCTTATTATCTTTTATAACACCCAATCCTTCGTAGTAGCAAAATCCCAGTCCGAACATTGCCCCAGAATCATTCAGTTCTTCAGCTCGTTTCCACCATTCGATTGCTTTAAGATAGTCTTTTGGCACGCCTCTTCCTTGATAATAGATACATCCAAGATTGAATGCGGCTCCATCTATTCTAAAAATCGCCGCTCTTTTAAACCAATAAATTGCCTTTTGATAGTTTTTCGTTATTCCGTCTCCATAAAAATATTTTTCTCCCACGGCAAACATAAACTGAGGTTGGGAAGCAGCTTTTTCAAATAGTTCCTCAGCTTTTTTGTCGTTTTCCTTTACTCCCAGTCCAAAAGCATAACAATTTCCAAGATTCATCATTGCCGGTTTGTAATCATCCATAGCCGCTTTGTTCCACCAATAAAAAGCAGAATCGTTGTTTTGTTGTATACCCTCCCCATATCTAAATGCATTTCCCAAAGCATCTTGGGCTTTTAGATGCCCCATATAAGCAGCTCTTTTCCAAAGCTGTACAGCCGTAGTGTCATCACGGAGTGAATGTGCATAATTAGCAGCATAATAAATATCCTCAGCATTACTTTCGGCTTTTATCTTTATTCTCTGAGAATATGCACTCAATGAAATAAAGAAAATAAAAATATAAATGTGTAATCTTTTCATAACCTTAGAAATTCTTTCTACAAAAATATTAAAAAAAAACAAAAGAGTCAAAGAAAAAATAAAAATCCATCTTATGCTGGTCATAAGATGGATAAAAATATGAAAATGTAGGTATTATTAATTATGAAAAAGTATGATCTTATTAAACTTATCCTGCAAGTGATACGTCGAATTTGTCGGCAAGACGCCTGAGGTTGATAAGTGCATATCTCATTCTTCCGAGCGCAGTGTTGATACTAACTCCGGTTATATCAGCAATTTCTTTAAAGCTTAATTCCTGATAGAATCTCATAAGCACCACTTCTCTCTGATTGTCAGGTAGTTTTTTAATCAGAGTTTTAACATCTTTGAGCAATTGCTTATCGACATATTCTTTTTCCTTATTGTAATCAAGAGCCAACTCAGAATTATTGAGTAGGTCATAATCCGACTCATCATTTGAAATGATGTTGCTGGCTTGGTTCTGTCGATGATAATCAATAATGAGGTTATGAGCAATTCTCATTACCCATGATGCAAATTTTCCATTTTCAGTATACAATCCAGAATGTAGCTTAGTGATTATTCTCATAAAGCAATCCTGGAAGAGGTCTTGTGCGACTTCCTCATTTTTTACTGAATAAGCAATATAAGTGAAAACCTTTCTTTCGTATCTTTTTAGAAGAGTATCGAAAGCATTGTTATTGCCATTTAAATACGAATTCACCAACTGTTCATCAGTTTGTTCATTCATTTTTTTCATTATGCTTCAATTTAAAAATTCGCGTAATGTTTCTCGATAGGCAATAAAATTTTAGAATTAATAATAAATTGTCATGAAAATAACAGGTTTAGGTTATAAAATCATGCAATTGTTTTCAAAATCATTTACAAATTAACGTAAAAATAATTATTCAGACAAAAGAACCCAGAAACTTTTTGCATTTTTTAACACAATTATCATAATAAACAAAATTTCCTCAAGTTGAGAAATTTATTATCGAAATTGTCACATACAGAGTCTGGTAGTTGATAATCAGAACATTGAAAGCAGAAATAATTGTTTATAATCTTAATATAACAGTTGATTATTTGTGAATATTAAAAAAATGACTTACCTTTGCATAAGATTAGCAATAATATTAAACAAGAAATCAAATATAAATTAAATAATTCGTACGAATTGTTATTGCCTACAATAATAGGAGACTTTAGTAGATTAAATCGAGAATCAGCCCCAAATCTACTTTTAGCTTTTAAGTAAGACACTCTAGTTTTTGTAGACAAGATTACCCAAAACCAGAGATATCATAATATTATTGCTAGTTAGTTATTTTTTTAAAAAACCGTAATTAGGATGAATCTTTACGTACGTTATTTTGACAATGAGACCTTGGCCACCAACATAGACGAGGTAGTTAGTTTTTTGCAATCAATTAACGAAATTCATGTTGATGACAATATAGTAGGTCGTATTATCAATTTTTATGAGTCAGACGGTATATATCCATTCCGTTTGAAAGTGAGTTACAGCAATTATGTATTATTTCTGAAGACTGATGCCAAAGACTTGGACGAATTCAAGTATATGGAGCAACAGCGTAAAGAGCAGCGTTTAGATGGTCGCATGCTGATGTCTGAACGTAAGAAGACGATCTTAGAGCAGCTTAACGAGCCCCATTCAGGCTGGTATGACGCCACTCTGATGTTTAAGCGCGTAGTACAAAATCCAGACACAGGCAAATGCAAATATGTAGATACCCGTTTTCGTGTTCGTTTGAAAGCAGAGAGTGCTATGCATTGCTACAACCGCATAATCGACCATCTTCAGAATCGTCAGGATGTGGACAGTCGCAGCCAATTTCCTTCAGCTAAAAGTTCCAACTTTGAATACATATATTTAGATTCATCCAAGGATACATCCAATTCAGATGAAGGAACTGTTCCAAATGATGTTTCATCAGAAATGAAGAATAGTGTTTCATCCAAGATTGACCTAAGCCATCAGGGAGAATTGAGTTTCAATGATGATGCATCGGAGTTTTCATCTTAACATATAAATAAGATACAACAATTATCAATTCCGAATCACAAAATAAATATATGATATACTATGTAGTTATTGACATAGTAAAATAATATTTGAACCTACTCCATAATTATATGAAAAAGATTTGCTTATTATTATCATTGTTGATACCTTTAGAATTGTTTGGCCAATATGGCTCCGACCTTGAGGTGTTCAACATTGAGAATAGAGCAGTGAGGGCATACATGCCCGCCGCAGAAAGTTATTATAGTGAAAACCATAATTATTCGAACAGTATAGTATCCAAATACAACAACAGCCAATATGGCACAAAGCTTCATTGGCCTCAAGGTTATGATTTAAAATGGTCTGCAACGTCACCAAGTTCAGAGATAGCCTCTTTCAAGATTACTCTAACAGACGAATCATCCCAGTCGAAAGCCAGCACATATATATTAGATGATCCATCTCTACGGAGTTATACATTATATAATATGATTCCAGAGCGTATATACACCTACAAGGTAGAGGAGTTTCGTACAAATGGTTCAGTAGAAATCATAAAGGAAGGTCGATTTCGCACGGAGGGTCAGGTTCGAATGATCCGCATTCCAAATTGCAGCAATATCCGCGACATAGGTGGTTGGTCGTCTCAATATGGTGGCAGGATTCGTTATGGTTTGCTTTATCGTAGTGGTAGTTTGAACCGTGTTACTTCGGAGGGTCGTCACGAGTTTGTTGACAACATGGGTGTAAGAGCCGAATTAGACTTACGTCATGAAGTGAACCAAAGCCGTTCGAGTTTAGGAAATGACATTGCCTATGATCGTCGTCGTCATGAGGCAGGGACAAAAGGTTTGAGTCAGAACAAGAAGGACTACGCAAAAGACTTGCGTTGGATAATGGACAAGCTGGATAAGGGTATCTGCGTAGACTGGCACTGTGCGATAGGCTGCGACCGCTGCGGAGCCCTGAGTTTTCTTATAGAAGGTTTGTTGGGAATGGATGAATTGGACTTAAGCCGTGACTTTGAATTATCCACATTCAGTTTGAAGCATCCGAACAAACGTCCTCGCGCTCATATAAAAAGCATGCTCGACTTTATTAAGAAATACGGGACATTGGAAGACAAGAGCAAAGAAGACTATTTGGCAAGATGTTTCTTCAATTACTGGAAGAGCATAGGTTTGCGTGATGATGAATTGCACAAATTTATCGGCATAATGCTTGAAGACTATGATGGTGGTCATAAGCGTCAAGAAGTTGAAATGATTGATTTGCCTCATGAATATGAGATTAAGTTTAATCCTGTCAACTCTACTCCTTTAGAAATGCCAGTACTGCGTTCTCCGATATCGATATCAGATCCGATACCTATGCCAAGTTCAGTAAAATGACAAAGAAAACAGATTAATATGCTTCAAAACATAGTCACCATATAATAATAATGAGTATTCATAAGGCATAGAAATAATAGAAGCAATGAATATTTCAACATACATGATGAAATCATTTTTTCTCAAAAGCATAGACATATCTTTGATATTAATTATGCTCTATGGTATATTTTCTTGCTCTGGCAGACAGTCGTCAGGTTCTTCAGACACGACTAGTCCATTCGTTATCAATGAGTTGTTAGCCTCCAATCATAGCGGTATAGTATCGAGCGATGGCAATTTATATGACTGGATAGAAATAAAAAACACATCTTCTGAACGAGCCTCCCTAGATGGTTATTTATTATTAATAGACAAACAAGAAGAGGTTGATTCAACCGGCAAATCTGTAGTAAAACAGAAATCATGGTTTTTCCCTTCTGTTGAAATAGATGCAGGTGGTCATCTGATAGTATATGCATCGAAGGCAGAGCAGCAAAGTCACAAAGATGAGCTCCACGCAAATTTCAAATTGCCTTCGAATGGCGGCAGGATTCAGTTGCTTCATGAAGAGGAAGTGGTATGCGACTTGCGTTATAGTTCGCTTGAAGACGACGAATGTTATCGTCGCTTGTCAGACGGCAGTTATGAAAAGAGTTATGAATTGACTCCAGGTTATGACAACAGTCGTTCTGGATATGAATCCTACAATCAATATCTATCTCGTCAGCGTAAGGGTCCATTACTAATATGGGAGGTTCACTCAAAGGGCTACAAGACAGGCAATTCATGGTTAGAAATAAAAAACATATCCGATAAGCCTGTCGATTTGCAGGATTATAGCTTGACAAGCAGTTTGAAGGCCATGAGCAGATGGTCGTTTCCATCCGCAACTCTTCAGCCAGGCGGATTATACGTAGTAGACTGTCGCAAAGACGGCTTCAAGATAGGAAAAAACAAGTCTGTTATGCTGACAAAAGGCGGCAAATTCGTTGACGGCATTTGTGGCACGACAGCACCATACGGAGTATCGATAGGTCGTGTTGAAGGAGCGTCTGGCTTCTATTATTTCCCATCTCCGACCAAGGGCAGTGAGAATTCAGGCAGTCATTATCGTTTCATCTCCCCTCTCCCATCCTTTTCTCCCACAGCCGGCGTATATAGCAAAGAGGACAGCATGGTAGTGAAGTTGGATTGTCATGGATATAGAGTTCGCTACACGACAGATGGCAGTATTCCCACCCCATCTTCGGCGCTTTATAATGATTCTATAAAGATAAGCAAGACAACTACCATTCGTGCCTACTGCGAGGGCGATTCAAGTTCGATGCGCAGCGGTGTAGCCACCAGCACATTTATATTAGGAGCCGATCATACATTACCAGTATTTAACGTAACAATACCTTCATCAGATTTATTTGACAAACGTAGCGGAATATACGAGTTGGGTCCGGGTGCTTCTTCCGAATATCCACATCTTGGTGCCAATTACTGGAAAAAAATATGGAAAAAGGTTCACCTTGAGTTTTTTGATGGCGATTCAGGATTTTCCGAGGATTGTGAGTTAGGCATATTCGGTGGTTTCTCGCGCGCCCTATCCAAGAAGTCGTTTAAATTCCGTTTCAACGACAAGGTTGGTTTGCCATGGATAACGTACGATTTGTTTGGCACAGGAGATTCCGAGCGCTTCAGCAAGTTTATTTTGCGTTCAGGCTCTCAAGACATGTCAGGTGTGATGGTTCGTGACGAATTTTTCACGAGTATAGTGAAGTCCAACAGTCCATCGCTTTTGGTTCAGCGCTATCGTCCTTGCGCTCTATATATAAATGGTGAGTATTTCGGATTATACTATATCCGTGAAAAGATAGACAAGGATTTTGTTGCCAAGCATTTGCATGTATCCAATGATTCCATATCCATAATCTTTACCGGCAAATACAAGGAAGAGGGTGAAATTCGCGGTTACAATGAATTAATGTCTTATGTACGCAGTCACAACATGTCGGAAAAGGAGCATTATGACTACGTGAAGAGTCGTTTTGATTTGACAGAGCTGATAGACTACAAATTAGCAGAATATTATTCTTGCAATACAGATATCGGCAATGTACGATATGTATACTCTCCAGACCCACGTGGCGACCGTAAGTGGCATGTAATATTATATGACTTAGATATCAGTTGGAACAAAGTTATGCCAGCATCTCATTATCTTCGTGCTACGGGGGCAGAAACAGAGGGTTCGACGAGTCTTCAGAACAAGCTTATATCGGAATTGCTTAAGAACAAAGAATTCCGTAGTCTGTTTTTAGATCGTTTCTCAATGCACATGCACAAGACGTTCTTACCAAGTCGTGCATCAAAGCATTTCAATGATTTGATAGAAAAAATCCGTCCAGAGATGAAGCAGAACTGCGAACGTTGGCCCGCCTTGCTTAGTTATGGTAAATGGGAAAAGAACGTGGAAGCTTTCCGCAAAAAATTTGATTCACGTTTCCAATATATGCTTGATGATATTTGCAAAGAACTTTCCGTGACCGATGAAGAATACAAGAAATATTTTTCTGACCTAAAAACAGAATAATAATCTTATAATGTGTTCACAAACCTATAAATATTTGTAATCATTTAAAACAAAATAATCCAGGACTATTGCCCTGGATTATTTTGTTTTATATAATTATTTAGAATTATTCATCATCGTCGCTGTCATCAGAATCATCAATAACGTCAATATCCTCAATATTATCAGGTTCCTGTTCATCAACTCCGAGATCGTCGTCCTTATCGTCATCAGGAACATTATCTTCAGCATCATCGTTTTCGTAATCGTCGTCGTTATCGATGTCATCGTCATCATCATCTTTATCATTCTTGAAAGGATCCGCATAAGAGAACCTGACTTTTTCCACTTTAGGTTTCGGTTTTATGAAAATTCCTTCTACCCATGATCCTCTTTCAAGTTCAACTACCTCATAGCCATCATTTTTTCTTCTTTCAATAATTCCCCCTTTTCTATGCATGGCATATTCAGGTAGGAGTTGTACGTCGACATAAAATGCCGATTCAATAATATCCTGAATAGCCAAAGGGAGGCCTTGCCATCCCGTTCCCATATTATTTTCGATTAGCGCCAATACCTCAGCAGGTGTGAGGTGATTTATATTCTCGAGGGTGAGGTCGGTAATCTTATTTATTTTTCTTTTTCTTATAGCAATAGCATTAAAATCTCCTTCATTAGGTGCATGGAAGAAATCATACTGTTCGTTTTCAAGTTGTTTCTTGACTTTCTCATTATCTCTATCAAAATACTGGATGTCGAAAACAGAATGAATAATATTCATATAATGCGCCTCATTATCGGCAAATCCTTCTTTTTTCTTTCCCTCGATGAGCATTTTGTTGAGTTCAGCTTCAGAAATCGTCCAAATATTGCTTTTCGTAAGATCTTCAAGTTTCAATTTTCCTGATATAGCCATATATAAATTAAGTTAAATAAAATCAAGTTATTTATTCCAAAATAAAAAAAAGTTATCCTTATGTCACGACATACCGATTACGTTTTGCAAATATAATACAAATATTCTAAATTGTTAATAAAAATCATAAAAAGTTGTATAGTTTTGTTTCAATATTGAAATTAAAGTATAATAAAGGGTTAAAAAAAATTCATTATATTAGTGATTATTTGTAACTTTGCATAATAAAATAACTTTAAGGTAAAAAAGATGCAAGAACTATCTCTCAAGTATGGTTGTAATCCCAACCAGGTTCCTTCACGGATATACATGGAATCAGGCGAATTGCCATTGGAAGTATTAAACGGTCGTCCTGGGTACATTAATTTTTTAGATGCCCTCAATGCATGGCAGTTGGTAAAGGAGTTGAAATCAGCTACCGGTTTAGCTTCGGCAGCTTCGTTTAAACATGTCAGTCCAGCAGGAAGCGCCGTATGTACTCCGCTATCGGATACATTACGCAAAATTTATTTTGTTGACGACTTAGGTATAGAGCTAAGCGACATAGCCGTTGCATACACACGTGCTCGCGGTGCAGACCGTATGTCTTCTTATGGTGATTTCATAGCTTTAAGCGATGAGTGTGACGAATGCACCGCCAAACTCATCAAGCGTGAGGTCAGCGATGGTGTTATAGCTCCCAGCTTTAGCGATAAAGCCTTGGAAATTCTTCGTGCGAAACGTAATGGGACGTATAATGTAATAAAGATAGATCCAAGCTATGTGCCTTCAGAAATTGAACGCAAGCAAGTATTCGGTATTACTTTCGAACAGGGTCGCAACAATATCGACTTAAGCAGCGATAGTTTATTTTCGAACATCCCAACTCAAAACAAGACCTTTCCTTCTTCAGCTAAGCGTGACTTGCAGATAGCATTGATTACCTTAAAATACACACAGTCGAATTCAGTATGTTATGTGAAGGACGGTCAGGCCATAGGTATAGGCGCTGGTCAGCAGAGCAGGATTCATTGTACTCGCCTTGCAGGCAACAAAGCAGACACTTGGTGGATGCGCCAATGTCCGAAAGTGATGTCATTACCTTTTAAAGAAGGAATCAGACGTGCTGACCGCGACAACACAATAGACGTATATATAGGTGATGAATATGAAGATGTTCTACGTGACGGCACATGGGAGCAGTTCTTTACAGAAAAGCCAGTGCCTCTGACATTAGAAGAGAAACGTGAATGGTTATCTAAGTTATCAGGTGTGAGCCTTGGCAGCGATGCCTTTTTCCCATTCGGCGACAATATAGAACGTGCTCATAAATCAGGAGTTGAGTTTATAGCCCAAGCAGGAGGTTCAGTTCGCGATGACCATGTGATATCCACCTGTGACAAATATGGTATAGCCATGGCTTTTACAGGTGTGCGCTTGTTCCATCACTAGTATTTATTATAATTAGGAATTAGGAATTAGAAATTAGGAATTAGAAATGGGAAATTAGGAATTAGGAATTAGGAATTAGGAATGGGAATTAGGAATGGGAAATTAGGAATTAGGAATTATAATTATAGAACTTAAAACACAGAAACTCATGTCAGACTCTAATGAAATACGCTATGCCATAATGAATGGCATCACTTTTGGCGGTTCAAAGAAGCCCAAGGAAGATGATTCAGGTAAGGTTAAGACCAAGGCGCGTAAGAAGAGTTACCACACAGGAGCTCATGGTTCGGGTTCAGCAAAACATAAGGCAGAGATACGTCAACGAGTAAAGAACCGTAAAAGTCAGAAAAAAGGAAGATAGATGACATCTCTTGAGCAAGGATTATTCAATCGTTCATCACTGCTTTTAGGTGATAGTGTGATGGATGCCATACAGCGCTATCGGGTGATTATATTTGGTGTTGGCGGTGTTGGCAGTTGGTGTGCAGAAAGTCTTATTCGCTCGGGCATTCGTCATTTAACAATCGTAGACAACGATGTTGTAAGCCCGAGCAACGTAAACCGCCAGTTAATGGCAACGAGTAAGACAATTGGCGAAGTAAAAGTAGCTGTTCTTAAAAACCGTCTGATAGAGATTAATCCAAATGCCGATGTTGTAGCTCTTCAAAAGATATACAGTTCAGAAACAAGTGATGATTTTAATTTAGATACCTACAATTACATAATAGATGCTATAGATTCTTTAAGCCATAAGGCCGATTTGATAAAACGTTCATGTGAGACAAATGCCGTGTTATTCTCTGCAATGGGAGCAGCCTTGAAATTAGACCCCACACAAATCCGTGTGAATGAATTTTGGAAGGCTAAGGGTTGTCCATTAGCTCGTGCCCTCCGTAATAAGTTCAAAAGTCAGAAGGATTTTCCCAAGAAGAAGTTCAAGGTGGTGTACAGTGAGGAATTGCTAAAGAATCAAAAGATTAGCCAACATAATTTCACAGAATCCACATCAAACGAATTACAGTTGTCAGACTCATCATCTCATTCGCTCTCAAGTCATTGGGACACCATAAAGGCACAGATAAACGGAACCATCTGCCATAGTGTAGCCATTTTCGGTTTCACCCTTGCAGGATTAGTTATCCAAGACATTGTAAAAAAAACGACACAAGTTTCGCAAGCTTCAACTTGTTGAAGACGAAAAGACAAGAATATGAGACGTTAGTATATCAACAGAAGCATTCATATTAAAACCTTTACGATTATTATACCAGAAACTTCAAAGAATTAAGAATTTGCGTAAGTTGAATAAAAATAACATTTGATAAATCCAAAAAACAATAAATACACATATAAAATGTTAACATTAAAATTGATTAAAGAAGAGACCGACCGTGTAGTAAGAGGTCTTGAAAAGAAGCACTTTGAAGGTGCTCGAGAAGCCATAGAAAAAGCCTTAGAAATTGATCAGAATCGCCGTGACACACAGAGCAAACTCGACGGTTTGTTGTCGGAGAGCAAGAAGATGGCCAGTCAGATAGGCCAGTTAATGAAAAACGGAGAGAAATCCGCAGCCGAAGAAGCTAAGAAAGCTGTAGCTAAGCTCAAGGAAGAGACGAGCCGTCTTCAGCTTTCGTTGAAAGATTATGAAGAAGAGTTGACCCGCCATCTCTGCACCATCCCGAATATTCCAAACGACGATGTTCCCGAAGGATTTGGTGCAGAAGACAATGTAGTTGTCAAAGAAGGAGGTAAAAAGCCAGAATTAGGCAGTGACGCCCTTCCACATTGGGAGTTAGCCAAGAAATATAATTTGATAGACTTTGAATTAGGTGCCAAAGTGACAGGTGCCGGATTCCCATTCTATATAGGCAAGATGGCTCGTTTTCAGCGCGCTTTGGAAGCTTTCTTTTTGGAAGAAGCTCGCAAGGCCGGTTATCTGGAGGTACAGCCCCCATTGGTAGTAAATCAGGCTTCAGGATATGGTACAGGCCAGTTGCCAGACAAGGAAGGTCAGATGTATCATGCCGAGGTAGATGATTTATATTTGATACCAACCGCAGAAGTTCCGGTAACGAACATTTTCCGTGACGTTATATTGGATGAGAAGGATCTTCCAATCAAGCGTTGTGCCTATTCAGCCTGTTTCCGCAGAGAGGCCGGTGCCTACGGTAAGGATGTCCGTGGCTTAAATCGTCTTCACGAGTTTGATAAAGTAGAGATAGTTCGCATAGACACTCCAGAACATTCATACGAGTCTCTGAATGAGATGCTTGCACATGTAGAAGGTTTGCTACAGAAGCTTGAGTTGCCATACAGGATTCTTCGTTTGTGTGGTGGTGATATGTCTTTCACCAGTGCTATATGCTATGATTTTGAAGTATGGTCAGCAGCACAACAACGTTGGTTAGAGGTTAGTTCTACCTCGAACTTTGAGAGTTACCAAGCCAATCGTCTGAAATGCAGGTATCGTCGTTCAGATGACAAGAAGATAGAGCTATGCCACACGTTGAACGGTTCAGCATTAGCATTGCCACGCATAGTAGCTTCTCTTCTTGAAAACAACCAAACTCCAGACGGAATTCGTGTGCCAAAAGCGTTAGTTCCATATTGTGGTTTTGAATATATAGATGATAAAAATTTTGAATAATTATTTTTTTTAGTTGACAAGTAATATTTTTAGTTGACAAGTAAACAAGTTGACGAGTTGACGAGTTGGTTGTAGTAAGTAGAGGCCTTGGTTGTGGTAAGTAGAGGCTTTGGTTGTAGTAGAATAGAAATCAGTTAAATCAAACAACAATAATCTGATATCCATCGGGAAACAAGAAACAAAAGGAAATCAACAAAATTAGAAATCATGAATAAAATTGTTAAAAAAGAGCAATTCTCGGAGAAAGTATTCAAATTAGTAGTAGAAGCTCCATTGATAGCCAAATCCCGTCGTGCTGGTCATTTTGTGATAGTTCGCGTAGGTGAAAATGGCGAACGCATTCCTTTAACCATAAGTGATTCCGATGTAAAGAATGGTACGATAACATTGGTAGTTCAAAAAGTAGGTTATTCCTCAACAAAGTTATGCAATCTGAATGAAGGTGATTATATAACAGACGTTGTAGGTCCTCTTGGCCAGGCCACTCATATCGAGAAATTCGGCACAGTAGTTTGTGCTGGCGGTGGTGTTGGTGTAGCTCCGATGCTTCCAATCATAAAAGCATTGAAGGAAGCTGGCAACAAGGTTATATCCGTATTAGCCGGTCGTACCAAAGAGTTGATTATACTTGAAGACGAGGTTAGAAAGCACTCCGATGAAGTGATTATCATGACGGATGATGGTAGTTACGGTCAAAAAGGCGTTGTGACAGTTGGCATAGAACAAGTGATTCAACGCGAGCAGGTAGACAAGTGCTTTGCCATTGGTCCCGCTATAATGATGAAATTCTGCTGTTTATTAACAAAGAAATACAATGTACCTACCGACGTATCGCTTAACACTATCATGGTAGATGGTACCGGCATGTGCGGTGCTTGTCGTATTACCGTAGGTGGCAAGACCCGTTTCGTGTGCGTAGATGGTCCAGAATTTGATGGTCATGCAGTAGATTTCGATGAGATGTTCAAGCGTATGGGCGCTTTCAAGTCTATAGAGCTTGAAGAGATGAAGAAGTTAGAGAACCATGTTGAAAGTGTGCTGGTGGAAGATAAAATAAAGACAGATCCATTAAAGGCATCAGATGCTTCAACAATGTCGACATCGTGGTCGGTCGAAGATCTGACCGATTCAAAGTCAGAATGGCGACAGGAGTTGAAAAAGAGCATTAAGCCTAAGGAACGTACTCAGATAGGACGTTGCAAGATGGAAGAATTAGATCCAGTTTATCGTGCAACAACCCGTACTGAAGAGGTAAACATAGGTTTAACAAAGGAGCAGGCCCTGACAGAAGCTCAGCGTTGTCTGGACTGTCCAAAGCCAACTTGCATGGAAGGTTGTCCGGTTAATATCAACATTCCATCTTTTATTAAAAACATAGAACGCGGAGAGTTTTTGGAAGCAGCAAAAGTGCTGAAATCCACTTCAGCATTGCCAGCCGTATGTGGCCGTGTATGTCCACAAGAGAAGCAATGTGAGGCCAGGTGTATCCACATTAAGATGGGCGGTCAGCCAGTAGCTATTGGTTATTTGGAGCGTTTTGCAGCCGACTTCGAGCGTGAGAGCGGCAGGATGACGCTTCCAGAAGTGGCAGAAAGCAATGGCATAAAGGTAGCAATTGTTGGCTCCGGTCCAGCCGGTTTGTCATGCGCTGGCGACTTGGCAAAGTTAGGTTACGATGTGACAGTGTTTGAAGCACTTCATGAGATAGGCGGTGTATTGAAATATGGTATTCCAGAGTTCCGTCTTCCAAATGCGATCGTTGATGTTGAAATCAACAATCTTCGCAAGATAGGTGTCAACTTTGTTAAGGACTGCATAGTCGGTAAGACTATAACCGTAGAAGATTTGGAGAAAGAAGGTTACAAGGCCATATTTGTAGCTTCAGGAGCTGGTCTTCCAAACTTCATGAACATACCAGGCGAGAACAGCATCAATATTATGTCGAGCAATGAATATTTGACTCGCGTAAATCTGATGGATGCCTCCAACCCATCTTCCGACACACCTATCAACAAAGCCAAGAGCGTAATGGTAGTAGGTGGTGGAAATACAGCGATGGACTCCTGCCGTACAGCCAAGCGTCTGGGTGCCGAACATGTATTCATAGCCTATCGAAGGAGTGAGGCCGAGATGCCAGCACGTCTGGAAGAGGTGAAACATGCAAAAGAAGAAGGCATTGAATTCCTAACACTTCATAATCCTATTGAATATATAGCAGACGAGACTGGTGCAGTTAAGCAGGTACGTCTTCAGAAGATGGAATTAGGTGAGCCAGATGAAAGTGGTCGTCGTTCCCCGGTTCCAATCGAAGGCGCAATCGAGACTCGTGATATCGACATGGCGATTGTAGCCGTTGGAGTATCTCCTAACCCAATAGTACCTAAGTCAGTGTCAGGTTTGGAATTAGGCCGTAAGAACACCATAGCAGTGAATGATCATATGCAGTCGAACATACCGACAATTTTTGCAGGCGGTGATATCGTGCGTGGTGGAGCAACAGTGATTTTAGCCATGGGCGATGGTCGCAGGGCCGCTAAATATATGGATGAGATGCTTAGAGGGTAAATTAGGAATGAGGAATTAGGAATTAGGAATGAGGAATTAGGAATGAGGAATTAGGAATGAGGAATTGTTAAAGAAGGATGGCTTATTGTAGATTAAAACCATTTGTGTTATAACAAAAGTAAAAATACATAGGATTGTTTTATCACTTGTATTTATATTTATCTGTAGATTAGCACAATCTCAGGGATTAGATACAAGTAGAGATAATGTAGCTGCCATAATCATAAATGAGATTATGGCAGCCAATGTTGATGAGTATTTAGATCCATCTATGAATTACGGTAGCTGGGTAGAGTTATACAATTCTTCTGACTCAGACTTTGATCTTGGTGGTATGTATGTGAGTGACGAAAGGGATAATCTTCTCAAACATAGACTTACAGATGACTATGGTGTTATTCCCTCACATGGTTTTGGTATTCTGAATTTCGATCATCATGAAGTATGGACACCACATTCTTACCGCCAAATAGATTTCAAACTAGACTGTGATGGCGGAGAAATCATACTCTCCGATGGTATAAGCATAATAGCAGAAGCTACATATCCAGAAAGTGTTTCGCGTACGTCGTATGCTCGCATATCAGACGGTGGAGGTACATGGGGGATGTGTGGTGCTCCCACGCCAGGCAAGTCAAATATTATGACAGACAACTATTCATCTTCACAGCTGGAGCCTCCTATTATAGACAAGAATAGTCAACTCTTTACTGGCAATATTGATTTTAATGTTATCATTCCAGACGGATGTACTTTGATATATACTACCGATGGTAGCACCCCAACACTTTCGAATGGTACATCGACAAACAATGGCAGTTTTAATATTAATGAAACAACATGTTTCAGATTTCGCTTGTTTCAAAATGGATATTTGCCCTCACCCGTAGTAAGTCGTTCTTTTATCCTCGACAACCATAATTACCCCTTCCCCATCGTCTCCATATTAATTGATCCTAAGAATTTATACAATGATTCCATCGGTTTATTCAATAAGAGCGATTATGGTCGTCCCGGCAATAGTTCAACAGAGAACTGCAACTGGAATATGGACTGGGAGCGTCCGATATCATTGGACTACATAACCACGAATAATCAATGTGAGTTATCGCAGGAATGTAATTTGTCGATATCCGGTGGCTACACTCGCAGTCGTAGTCCTCATTCCTTTAATCTGAAGTCGGATAAAATATTTGACTTTAAGAATCGTTTTGATGCTCAGTTTTTTAAAGAAAAGCCCTATTTGCATTATAAATCACTAAAATTGCGTAATGGTGGTAATGACTCAGATTGCAGGATTAAAGATGGTATTCTTCAGGAAGTAGCAAGGCGAAGTGGTATGATTATAGACTCTCAATGCTGGCAGCCCGTACATGTGTTTATCAATGGTGAACATTATTCAGTATTGAATCTCCGCGAGTCAAACAATCATAATTATGCTTTAAGCAGTTATGGTTATTCATCAGATAAGGTTGACTATTTTGAAGTGAACCTTGATTCCGGCTATGTACAAAAACGTGGTAGCAAAGAAAGTTTTAATCGCTTGCTTGCATTAAGTACAAATTCATCTGATTCTTTAGTCTACGAAGAGATTCGCAGTTTGCTTGACATTGACGAATACATTAATTACATGTCAATAGAGCTGTTTCTTGCAAATCGTGACTGGCCCGATAACAATGTCAAAGGTTTTCGCAGTCAGGAAGATGGTCGTTTCCATATAATATTGTATGATTTAGATCTTTGTTATAGCACATTTACTCCTTTTAAGGATTTTTTCGACAAAGAGTATTTTGATTTTGAGCCTCTCCACGGTTATGACTATTCCACATCGACTAATCTTGAAGGCACTCATCGTTATTTGCAAAACGAATTTGTGACGCTGTTTAAGAATCTTCTTAAGAACCCACGCTTTCATAAGCAGTTTATAGATACCTACAGCTTGATAGGCGGTTCGGTTTATCTTCAAAATATTGTTCATGATATAGCGCTTGAGATGTCATCCTATCTGAATCAGGGTGGTTATGTAGACAGCAGTCCGATGGCCAATTATATATCCAGGTTTTTTGTTCCCAAATACAGAAATGACATGCTTGATGAGATGCTTCATTGTCCTGAGATGCTTATGGATGGCATTTCGGGAATCAATGTTAAGATAAGAAGCAATACCCCATGGTGCAGACTAAAAGTAAACGATTTAGAGATTCCTGGCAGTTATTTCGATGGTCATCTGTTTCTTCCTTGTCGCCTGAATGCCTTAGCCCCATCGGGATATCGTTTTTGTGGTTGGAAGGATGCAAAAAGCGGTTTTTATATAAGTTCTTCAGACGAATACAACTTATCGGAATCATCGGAATCTATAGAATTGATAGCAGAATTTGAACCACTTTCAGACGAATCTGTTTCTACGGTTTCATTTCCGATACGAATTAATGAGTTAAGTGCGTCAAATTCAGTTTACGTAAACGAATATTTCAGGTCGAGCGACTGGATAGAGCTATATAATATTAGTGATTATCCTGTAGATGTCTCAGGTATGTATTTAAGTGATGAAGAGTCGAATCCAGAAAAATATGTGATACCATCGTTTTCACTTTATGACTCAGACTACAGCACTATTATTCCATCTCATGGTCATTTGGTTATATGGTGTGATCATCTAAATACCTCAAGATATATTCATACAGGCTTTAACCTTAGCAATACTGATGGCAGTTGTATCATATTGAGTTCGTCTGATGGTAAATCATTTGATAAGATGTCCTACAAACGTCATGAGAGAGATGTTAGTATTGGTCGTTATCCCGATGGTTGTGATTCATTTTACAACATGCCAGTTAGAAGTCCCGGAAAGAGCAACAAAATAGATTCATATAGCACCGTTGCAGAATTGGAGCATGAAACAAGCGGTATAGATTTTCCTGGTATTATAGATTCAGAACAAATAAGTATAATTTTTAATGACGATGGCTCAGTTGGCCTCCACAGTATCAGTTCTTCAAAGGTAGCAGTGTCGATATACAGGATAGATGGCACAAAAGTATTCTATGAAAGCCTTCATAGCTATGGTTATGTCCTTATAGACCTTAATGAAATAGACAAAGGAATTTATTTTATTGAAGTAACAGATGACAGAGGCGAAAAACGCATAAGTAAATGGCTGAAACGATAATTAAAAATGAGGATGATAACAAATAATCATCCTCATTTTTAGTAAAAAAGATCACAAAAGCTCATTCTTTATTTTTACCGATTCGATGATAGTCGAATCCGAACTTTTTCATATCCGCTACGCTGTAGATATTTCTTCCGTCGACAACGACTTTGGTTTTCATTGAACGCGCTACGACTCCCCATGACGGTTTGTAGAACTGTTTCCATTCGGTGAGAAGCAGCAGAGCATCCGCATCGAGAACAGCGTCATACATATCGTTGGCATAAGTGACTTTCTCTCCGAGATATTTTTTTGCCTCATCCATAGCCACAGGATCGTAAACACTGACATCGCATCCCGCCGCCAAGAGTTGTTCGATAGTGACAAAAGCTGTAGACTCGCGTACGTCGTCTGTTTCAGGCTTGAAAGCCAATCCCCATATAGCCACATGCTTTCCCTTAATGTTTCCGTTATAGCATTTGAGTAGTTTTTTATAAATGATTCTTCTTTGCGAGTCGTTTACCTCATCAACTGCCTTAACGACTTTCATATTGTAACCTGCTTTTTCTGCAGTTTTAATGAGAGACTTAACATCTTTAGGTAGACTTGTGCCACCATATCCGCATCCAGAGTAGAGGTATGCATCACCGATACGTGGGTCTGTTCCCATACCTTTTCTGACCATATCGATATCAGCTCCAACGAGTTCGCTGAGGTTAGCTATATCATTCATAAATGATATTCTGTTAGCCAACATAGCATTAGATGCGAACTTAATCATTTCGGCTGATGTTGGGTCGGTAACAATAAAGTTGTTATTTTGTTGTAATAACGGCTTATAGAGTTGTCGTATCAGTTCTTCTCCTTTATCAGACGAAACACCCGCAACGATTCTGTCGGGCTTCAAAAAATCCTTAACAGCCGTTCCAGCCCTAAGGAATTCAGGAAGCGAAATGATGTCATAATGAATGTTAGCTCCTCGTTTTTCGAGTTCTATATTCATTGCTGCCTTAAGTTGGCGTGCTGTGCCGATAGGAACGGTCGACATGATAGCCACAGCAAAATACTTATTAACGTTTTGTGCTATAAGCTTAGCGTGTTCAGCCATTTGCCGTAGTTCAATGGTACCATCAGGCATAGCCGGTGTCGGCATAGCCAGTATAATGAGTTCAGTGTCTTCTATAAGACTCTTGAGATCAGATGTAAACTTAAGTTTACCTTCCCGAATGTTTCTTGCAAGTTTTTCCTCCAAACCAGGTTCATAGAAGTTGGCTTCTCCTCCCTCAAGTTTTTTCACCAGGTTCTCATCAGCTTCCACACATGTTACATTAATACCCAAATCAGCAAAACATGTTGCACTGACCAGTCCAACAGTTCCTGTTCCAACAACAACAATATTCATATTTCTATATAATTTTCAGTTTAACGACAAATATATGACAAAAGTAAGAATAAAAAATCAGATAAGCAAAATTTTTTAATGAAGAATGAAGAATGAAAAATGAAGAATTATTATACTTGAGTTGGTGAATAGGCGAGTAAAAAAGAATAGCAGAGTTTGCTGATGCTACTATAAAGAAGGTTTGAAATCATTGACTGCATTGATTACGCGTTGTATATCGTCATTAGTCATGACTTGCGATATTGGTAGTGATAGTTCTGTTTCTGCGATTTTTTCTGTTACAGGGAGTGAAAGATGATTGAATTGAGGGAAACAATTTTGCTTATGTGGGGGGACAGGATAATGAATGATAGTATTAATACCCTTATTTAGCAAATGCTTTTGTAATTGGTTGCGATAGGTAGACATCACAGGAAAAAGATGATATACATTATCACGTTCAGAATCAGTGTCGGGTAATGACACGTAAGGGTTATTTATGTTTTTTATATATTCTTTTGCAATGTTTTTTCGTTGTTGATTATCTTGATCGAGATATTTTAGTTTGACTCTGAGAATGGCAGCCTGTATTTCATCAAGTCGAGAATTACATCCAATGATTTGCGCATAATATTTTTCAGAGAATCCGTAGTTGGCAATTTGTCTTGCCGTTTGTGCAAGAATAGGATCATTGGTGGTGATAGCTCCTCCGTCGCCTAATGCACCTAAATTTTTCACTGGGTAGAAGCTGTGTGCAGCAGCATTTCCTATAGCACCCGTTCGTTGATTTTCATATTTACATCCATGTGCCTGCGCATTGTCTTCCACAAGAATTAGATTATGTTTTCTACAAATATCGTTCAGTTCAGGGAAGAAGGCACATTTTCCATATAGATGTACAATTAAAATTGCTTTGGTATTATCAGTAATTTCCTTTTCCAGATTATGTTTGTCAAGAAGCATTGTGACAGGGTTGACATCAGCTAAAACAGGCTTCAGTCCAGCTCTGATTACAGCACTTACGGATGCTATAAATGTGTTAGCAGGAATTATCACTTGATCGCCTTCTCTGAGTTTACCCATTTCGATATATGCTTTGAATATAATCGTAATGGCATCCAATCCATTTCCAACCCCTATAGCATGTTTTGTTCCGATGAATGTGGAATATTCATGTTCAAAAGCCTTTACTTCGTTTCCAAGTATATACCATCCTGAATTGATTACTCTATTGATAGCATCTTGTATTTCCTGTTTGTGAATGTTGTTTATTTTCTTTAAGCTGAGCATATAAGGATAAGAGAATAAAAAAATACTAAAGCGATATAATGCAAAGTTAATTAAAAAAACGTATATGACGTATATTAATTACGTCAAAAAAAGAAAGATTGTAATATTATCCAAACAAAAAGCGGTGCTCTCGCACCGCTTTAGTTCCTAAAACTATAATCTCACATGTAATTTTCAGAAAATCCCCACCTTCATTTGTAGAGCCTCAAAAAGAGGCATCTACAATATCAAGTGAAATGTTGTTCGGAAGAGAGGTTTCATCACGAAACAACTTCCTGGTGGGGTTACCACACTTATTAATCCTAACAATCTCAACTAACCTTTTTTAATACTTATTGAATCCTAAACTAATACTAACTACCTTACAAATACTTATTAACAAAATTACTTATGACATTCACATGCCTAATGAAAACTTAACACCTTAAAACTAATATATTCTTATAAAAATCAGATAATCTTTTTAACCTTAATCAATACCTTTGAACCTTCATCACATCAAATTACCTTAAAATGCCTTAACACCTATGTATATCTATTAATTCCATATTATCTTTCCTTTTTGCGATGCAAAGTTACGCATGATTCTAAAAAGTAAAGATAAAATTAGTGTAAAAAGTACGTTTTTTTTACATTTTATTGATATATATCAAGATTTGTGTGGGCACACGATGGTTTTAAATGAGAAATGAAAAATGAAGTTTTTTTTAGTTTAGTTGAGGAGATTGAATATTAGTTAATGGGCAAGAGAGTTTGGTTAAGGAGCTATTAAAAAGGCGGAGAAATAATCTCCGCCTTGAATTGCAAAAGTGTTATTAATGTGTTATATTGAATTGATTAAGAGTTAAGAAATTAGTTGATAAATTATTCTACAATGACTCTATAACCTTTAGAGTGTCCAGCGAAATCGGGGGCGTATGCGCATTGCACTGTAACGATTCCGTCGGAATAGTTACCAGTTGATGTGACATACATATCAAGGTCGATAGTAGCAGTACCTTTGTAGAATTTATCGAAGAAGAAATCGGCCGAGGCGTCGTGTAATGACAGATATCCTCCCCTACCACCGAGCATTTGGTAACCTGAAAGTGTTTTGACTGGTTCGAGACAAGCCGCATGTTGTGCTCTCACCTGTACGAAGTCCATATCACGGTCGGCAGTGATGATGTGTCGTATTCTGATTTTATCGCCCACTTTGTAGACATATTCCTCATCGACAGGTATCCATTGTCCGTTGTTCTCCACATAGTATTTTCTTTCGACAGTCAATTCGTTGCCGTTTTGCTTCATGTTGTCGAGTTTTTCGAGTGATTGTCCAAATACAGCTCCCCACGAAATACCAGGCGAATGTTTCTCCACTGTAACTGTAGGTTTACCGGAATTCATTGTTGTTTGAACAATGTAGTCGTCGACATCAGTTTTTACAAATCCGACAGCAGCCGTTTGATTGTCGATACTGATTTCAGTGTTTCCAAACTTAACAGACGGTAGTTGTTCCTGATAGAAAGTAGAATCAGGGGATATTGTCAGCAGCAGGTCAACAGCATTGATAGTGTTGACTACGCTATTCCATTGTTGAGTTTGTTTTTGTCGTAGGAGCCAAATTTGCATATCATTCAGATAATCCTGTGCGTCGCTGAAATATTGCTGTGAAGCCAAGAATGCTTTCATAGTAGCTACATGTGAAGGGATTCTATAGTCACACCATGAATAATATGTAGACTCTCCATCGAAGAAACGTCCCATTCCCGGTTTTGTGACAGTATATTCACGCAACGATTTGATATATGGTAATGCATCTTTATTTTTTCCAAACGCCATGAGTGTGACAGCGATGTTAGCCTTTCCGTAGGTAGTCATTTGCTTTACTTTTCCTTTAAGTCGCTTGAGGTAGTTGTTGATCATAGATTTGGTGTTGGAATCCATAGGATGGTCAGTGGAAGCCACCATATACATATAATGTAGAGTTGTGTTTCCAGGAATTTCTTTCTTATTCTTCTTAGCATACTTTTTGTAGTCTTCAAGTTCTTCATTGTCGAGGTATTTCAGTCCGTTATTAAGCATCTTATTAACATTCTGGTCGATTATATCTCCGGAATGTTTCATATATTCATAGAGTTTAGCCAGATTATCACACACCGCGAATGTGGTGTAATAACTAGGCTGCATACCCTTAAACCATGTCCATGCACCATTAGAAAGTTGCAAGTCGGCAAGTTTTTCCTTAGCCTGACTGATTCTGGAATTTAGCATTTGCTGGTCGAAGAGTTCCACCATCTTCTGCTTGCTGATTGTTTCCTCCTTGGCTTCGAGCATCCATGGCGCTTCCTTGATTAGAATATCCTTAAGTTGTTGGTTTTTCTCCAGTTCACTTTGAAGAGTAGTCTCGTCTCCTGTTTCGTTTTTCCACTTTTCGATATATTCGCTTAGATGTGGCACTCTCTTAGCCAGATGCATAAGAGCAGAATTAGCATATAATGCAGCAGACCATGATATGGCATCATCATCTTTTGGATTCATAACAGCATGCATAGCCAGGATGACGTTCCACGTAGGGTTGTCGGTATATTCAAACACCACTTTTCTATTCGTTGCCGTAGGTGAATTATAGTTGAATAGTGAAGAGATGTCTATATCCTTCGTTCCCTGGCCTTGAATATAGAATGGCACAGTTTCAGTAATCAGCTTCTTATCAGGAAGAATTGGCAGCCAGTTTCTTTCACCGTCGGATGTCTCATCTGAGAATCCGGCAATTTCGCAAATGAGCATATCGTATTTGTCATCTGGTTTGAATTCGAAAGTGACAGCCGTAGTTTTAGAAGCTTCGACATTAAATTCCTTTACTTGTTCAAGGATTACCTCGTCGTTATCAGGGTTTATAAGTCGTATTCTCGCCTTTCCCCTGATATTTTTCTCTTCCTGATTAATTATTTTAGTTGTGATAGTAGCCTCGTCACCAGTTCTTATGAATCTCGGCATATTAGGCTGTACCATAAATTCTTTTCTTGCCACAGTCTTAGCGGTTATTAACCCATAGTCGAGTTCCTTGGTATGAGCAAATCCCATGAAATTCCATTCAGTGAGGCTTTCTGGCAATGTGAAAGCTATAGTCACGTCGCCATTCTCATTTGTAGTAAGTGCAGGATAATAGAATGCCGTTTCTCTGAAGTCGGACCTTATGTCGACAGTCACTTCTTGAGACGGTGTTTCAGTTAGTTGAGTTTCATTAGCAGTTTGTTTAGAGCTGTAAGCATCCTCATCAGCCATCATAGCCATAGGTTCAGCCATATCCATTGATGCCTCCGCCACAGCTCCATCAATATCAGCCATTACCATATTTCTTGACAAAACTTTAGCCATTCGTGGTCTACGAGAGTAATATATTCCATATTCAAAAGGCAAGAGGTGGTTGTATTCTCTTGCATAAGAAACGATTTTAGTGGATTCAAACGGCAAGTTGAAATATAGAGAATTGGATCCTGAAGAAGAATGATTTGAATAGATATACGGACAATTTCTATAGAATGAAAGGAAGAATGACCAGTTGTTAGGTTGGAGAGCATCCAGGCTGGCATCATACATAGTAGCCAGCATTTGTGCTTTAATAGGTTTCCCATCCTTATCTTTTATGTTCAGTGTCCATGTTTCCTGCTGTCCCGGACGTAGTTTGTCTCTGAACGTTGTCCATGACAATTTTAGTTGTTTATCAGGTTTCTCGTACTTGAAAGATTGGTTGAGTTGATGCAGTTGGTCATTTTTCACATACATCAAATAGACTGCCAATCCGTTTTTGTATTCAGGTTTGTAGTCGAAATGCAGGTGTTTTAGATTATTGTTGCAAGCATCAATTCTTTGCCATTCCACTTTCTCGCTTGAAATTAGATAAGCATATAGATATGGGTTTTGAGCATTGAGAGCAAAATATATGTCAACACCTTCTCCCTCTCTTATGATAGACGTTGGAGCATATATCCAGTCTTCCATCAAGCAAATCGGTTTTTCGTCTTTAGAGAACGTGACGAACTTATGCGAACTCGAATATTCATTGTTTTTTCCATCAAAAGCTCCGATTTCTATTATGTATGTACCCAGAGGCAGATGAGCCAATTCTTGTAGTCGTACAGGTTTGTTTGCCTCAAACTCGCCATTTATGCCAGTTTCCTGAAATTTTCCCTCATCCGGATTGTCGACATTCTTAACATATTTCAGCAGTTTCCATTTGCCTTGTGCATTCACTTTTTTCCCGTCGATATTGAGTGCGTCGACAACAAATGAAGCGGAGTCATCGATATTAATAACGTCGTCCATAGATATTCGTAGGCTGAATTCTCTATCAGACACTCTAAGCACCGTTTCGTTCTCATGAGATTCTCCAGCCATGTCTGTTACCTTCGCCGAAACCTTATAAAGCATAATACCTGAGAAATATCTTCTCCATTCGACGAATGACTCATCCGAGGCCTGATCACCATTGAGGAAGACTTTGACAGAGAATTTTCCCTCGTCATCGGTTTTTGTCTCACTGGTTTCGATTTGTTTCCATGCACCTCCATATCTCCATGGTGTCCAGAAGTCACCATTTTTGGAATTCACAACAATTTGCACGTTAGCACCTTGTACAGGAACTCCCGAATAAGTGGTTGCCTTTCCTACGACAGTTACGGTATCTCCGAATGCCATTGTCCCTTCCAAGTCCTCAAATTCGATATTGAATGTAGGTCGCTTATATTCTTCCACACTGATATATTCAGAAACATTTCCAAATTCAATACAATATCGTCCGTTGACTCGGTCTTTCGGAATTGTAATGCTATCCGTAACCATACCAAACTGGTCGGACACGAGTTTCTTAGAATAGAAATTCTGCCAATTAGGGTCAGACGCTTGAATAATAACGGATTTATTAGGCATTACCCTGTAGTCATCTCCATTGTGCAGATATACATATCCCGTCATGTAGACCGTCTGTCCCGGTTTGTAGATAGCTCTATCTGTGAAGATCTTATATTCAACCTCCTCTTCGTCGTCGTTTTCGTCGTAGTTCTGTCTGCCGCTCAGATTACACACGTTGCTAACATCATTTTCATCGACAAAAGCATAAGCCTCGTCGAATCGTTCTCTCTCCACGAACACTTGTCCATATTTGTCGGTAGTGGTCATTATAGAATCCACTGTTACATACTTTCCATCTTTCCAGTCGTGGTTAAGGAAAACTGTCTTGCAATTATCTTTAGGCAGTCCAGTGATAGCATCAAGTACGGTGACACCAGTCCCTTTGTCAGGCAAGTTGAACGAGACCAGTTTCAAGGATGTCACCTTAAATTCTCTCGACTGCTTCAATCCTTCGGCTTCGATAGTCACAAAATAGTTTTGAGGAGGCAAGGAAGTGGATAGAGTATCATATTTTGTTTCCTGCGGTTTCTCAGAATTATCGTTGATTGTCTGTTTGAAAACCAGTTGGTTTTTGCTGTCTCTGATTGTCACCGTAGCCTGATTAACATTCACATGGCTTACTCTGATAACGAAATTCTGATGAGCCACGATATTGCCATCCACACTGACATTGACATCTTTGTCGAACAAAGCTTTTTTTAGTTGTGAGATATATTGTCCATGCTTAGTGTTTTTAAACTTTGGTTCTGCCCATGCGAGCAATTCATCCCGTTCCTTTTTACTATCGAAATAGGCGGTTCGATAGTACTTTAGAAAAGCATCTGCCCCCGTTTCGATGTCGGTGTTTTCCTCATAAAGTTTTTTTATGTTAGCCAGGTAGTCATCTCTTCTAAGTCGTTGTGATCTGGAATTCAGAGAATACTTCACATCAAGAATTTGGAGTTGTGTGAGCAATGCAGCGTCTCTCATTCCGAGGTTGTCGTAAATATCCTTAGTCTGTGTCAGATGATCGATTTTTTCTTCTTTAGGTTCGTCGAATACGTTATAGAATCCATTTTCATCAACGTAGAGCAAGATAAGTGAGAGTACGTCGTTGTTGAACAATTTGCTGTCCTTTCCAACCTTCAGGAGGTTCTTATATTTAAGTGCGTCAATATTAGCCAATTGCGATTTATTATTGAGAGCATCCGAAATATGTTTTTTTTGTTTAGAGAGACATTCCTGTCGCAGTTCGGCATTAGCCCTTGTAAGAGAAGATTGGTAAATTGCCCTATATACAGAAGCAATAAGTGCATGTGTTACCGCGATTTTAGCTGGCGCATCAGTACCGTTTTTAACGACGGGTTTGTCGAGTAGTAGTTCGATTTGCTGTATGTCAACCAATATGCTGTCAGTAGAAATTTGCATTCTTGCATTAGCTTTAGTAAGCAATGCTTTAGCGAGATTTTGGAAATCGTTTTCCTTCATAGCTTTCTCCATAATAACATCCGCCACTTTGTCCACGGATTTCGGCAAGTCGTCGTTAGCATATCTCTGCTGCGTAATCCATAGTTTGTCGAATGAGTCTTTTGTGGATACATTGATATTTTCTTGAGCATTAAGAGTCATAGATAATGCAAATGTGATTAGAAAAAATAATTTTTTCATAGCAATTATGATTTTGTATTACTTAAAAGGAGTGTAATTATTTAGTTGGGAATTTTCCCAGATGTTTCATTTGTCTTATAATCCACTTTTGTCGTTTATACATATAAGGAGTAGGTTTAGCGCTATTGAATTTTAGTGGATTAGGCAGCGATGCTGCAATCATTGCAGATTGTTGTCGTGTAAGTTTTTTAGCCGAAGTTCCGAAATGAATTTGTGCAACAGCTTCAGCTCCGTAAATACCGTCTCCCATTTCTATAGAGTTTAGATAGACTTCCATGATACGTTCTTTAGACCAGAAGAGTTCAATAAGTACAGTGAAGTAGGCTTCAAATCCTTTTCTTATCCATGATGACTGTGGCCAGAGGAATACATTTTTAGCCGTTTGTTGTGTGATTGTGCTCCCCCCTCGTTGTCTTCCTCCGTTTTGTGCTTCAAGATAAGCATTAGCTATTGCCTCGAAGTCGAATCCGTTGTGGTTGAAGAAATTTTGGTCTTCGCTAGCCCAAACAGCCAATGGCAGTTCAGGAGAGATATCTTCAATTGGCACCCAATTGTGTTCGGTTCTTGATTCTTTTCCGTCGAGAGTTTGTTGCACATTACGTATGAACATAAGAGGAGTGTATGGTACAGGCACCCATTTATATATGATAACCATAAGGACAGACGAAGAGAAGAAGATAATCATCGTCCACTTTAATGTTTTCCATAATCCTCTGAGAATTCTTTTATAAAGAGGTTTTTGGGTGTTATCGTCAGCATCTTTTTTTTTCGTCATTTGAAATATGCGGTTATGCTAATATGACTAATTGAATTTTAATTGGTTTATAACATGTATTAAGATATATTGCAAATTTAATATTTTTTTAATAAAAATAGAAATTAAAAGGTATATAAAAAACTAAATAATGGTAATAATACAAAAAAGGCCGGAACTTGATAATTCCAGCCTTTATAGATATTAATTAGCTACTTATTGCAGTGTACCAGCTTCAGCCTTCTTGATCATCTCTTCAGAAGCATACATATAAATTTCTACTCGTCTGTTCTGTGCTCTACCTGCAGCAGTAGCGTTGCTGGCAACAGGATTAGTAGGTCCGTAGCCATCAACACCAACTATTTGCTTAGGAAGCACACCCTTGTTGATGAGGTAGTTAGAAACGGCTCCAGCTCTATCGAGAGAAAGCTGTCGATTTCTTCTATCGTTTTCTTCCTGTGAAGTAACGCCTCTGAAGCCAGTGTTATCAGTGTGTCCCTGGATGTTGATATTCATGTCAGCGTTAGGAAGGAGCACATCGCTTGCAAGTTTGTCGAGAGCATCCTTTGAAGACTTGGTCAGTTCAGACTTACCAGAAGCGAAAAGAATACCAGAGTCGAAAGTAAGCTTTAGAGCCTGCAATCCGTTTTCATCTTTAATTTCTTCTACTTGAGCTTCAGAAATTTGCTGAGCCGCAGCCTTAGCTTTATCCATTTTCTTCCCGATGAGATATCCAGCACCAGCACCAACAGCAGTACCTACAGCAGCTCCAATTACAGTGCCTTTAGTATCTTTACCAACAAGATGTCCAACAAGACCACCAAGCAGAGCACCACCTCCACCACCGAAAGCAAGACCTTTCTGAGTGTTAGTAGGGTCACAACTACTGAAAACCATTAAAACCGATAGTGCAATAGCACCAAAAGTCATTTTGTTCATAATTAAAACAATTTATTAAGTTAGAAAAATATGTTACAGATAAGATATGTCGATTTTTTTATGTCATTATTTAATGCAAAAATATATAAAAAATAGTTATTGACAAAAATAATTACTGATTTTTTTTTGTGGGGGGGGAATTATTATTTTTGCACATGATTAACAGATTATGAAATTTATTGAAAAAGGAGGAGCTTTATTATGTCTCATTATATTTTAACTAATAATAATTTTTCAAGTTATGTGTGCAATAACTCGCTGATATACTCTAATTCATGTTACGAGATAGCTGATGATATTAATCTTGGGAATATGACTCTGATGATTCCATTAGGTTGTACACTTAGTTTTACCGGTGGAAGTTTTTATAATGGGACCATAAAAGGCTCTCAAACGATTATATCCGGTTCAGTGAATGTTACACATTTATCCGGTTCTGTTCAGAAAGGATTTGTTGTCCGGCAGTATAACGATAAAACCAAATATATGTGGAATGGCCTGAATTGGGTAGTTATATAATAATTTGAGACTATATTATATTTATTCAAACTCTTAATGCCTGCTTTATTATGAAATACTTTATAACATTTTTATTAGGGACAATGCCCTTTCTTTCTCATGCATCCGATTACAATGCATATATTGACGGTATTTATTATATTTTAAAAGGGAGCAATGCAATAGTAACTTCTGGAGAGACAAAATATGAAGGTGAAATTTTAATTCCCGATAGGATTGAATATGAAGGTGAGGAATACGAAGTAAAATCCATTAGTAATAACGCCTTCTACCAATGCCGTAATCTTAGAGTTGTCAGTATACCCAGCACAGTTAGTACAATAGGTGATAACGCCTTTTCCGGCTACTATGCTTTAGGCGACGTAACAATATCCAATGGTTACTGTTCGCATTTTTGCGCAGCAAGCATAATATGTATAAGAAGTCTTTTGCGACATGCTCTTGGTATAAACCTTTCCAGTTATCTTTTGTTCCAAGACATCTTGGCATTCTTCACGACAAAGCCCCGTCACGTCATCACGACGAGACGGGGCTTTAATGCCTATAGGTCTTTGAACGTTTTTGTTAAGCCAAATGACCAAAGCCGAACTTGTTTGAGCTTTGGCATGGCGAGAAAACGAAGGCAAAGCCAACAAATAATTACGTTGTTTCGCTCGGCTCTGCCGCTTGGCTCAGCCAAGAACTAATCTTCTTTTGCTCTCTCGACTTAGCCGAGTGGCTCAGAGTGTTGATGTTCGGCGTTCCAATTATGTTTTCCGAGAAAAAAACTTCTC
>Ga0247611_10002172_pt1 | contig 32667 bp, 45 predicted proteins | sample 177DNAGHGhighgp2_FD_192422 | JGI IMG/M metagenome (GOLD analysis project Ga0247611, IMG submission 192422) | Sheep rumen microbial communities from Palmerston North, Manawatu-Wanganui, New Zealand - 1770 DNA GHGhigh gp2 | ecosystem: Host-associated > Mammals > Digestive system > Stomach > Rumen... | reverse complement strand
AAAGCCCCCACTCATTGTCAAGTGGGGGTTTTGTGTTACTAGCTTCTAAATAGACTAGCTAGAAACTGCGGTGCCATCAACGATGGAAGCTACACCATTCTTTTTGGCTTTCAAGATGAATGAGCCAAAGATGAAGCGACCAAGTAAGATAGAACCAGACACGAACTCAGAGTCAGTGATGATACGAGTTTCGGTGACTTGGCGTACACCAAGGAGTGCATCACGGTGGCAGACAATAGCCTTAACACCGGTTGGGAAGTAGCTGGTTGGGACCTTTACTACTGGCACGCCATCGAGCTCACCAACGAAGCCCTTGCCAACTAGCTTATCATTGTAGCCAGAAGCCAAGATGGTGGTGGTGATTTTCTCTTTGACAGCATTGTATTCAGCTGGGCTGATCCAAATGACGCGGCCGTCCACAGGAGCCTTGCATTCGTCAAGATATTCTTGGCACTTGAGCAAGTCTGTGTAAGCGTTTGAAGTCATATTAACAGCCTGTGACACTGCGGTTGCACCAGCAGCAGCAGTTGCCAAGCGGTCTTTATCAATCATTGGGATGACTTGTTCGTTCATCTGAATGCGCATGACTTCGCCAGCTTTTTTGGCACGCATCTGTTGTTCGTAGTTACCGCGGTCAATAGCAATCTTAAAGCTCTTGTCTTTGGTAAGTTGGAACGTAGCGATGGTGTCTTGAAGTTCAGCATTGCCACCAAAGCGGTCACCGGTTGACTCACGGTTGTAGTCACCAGGAGCTACTGAAGTGACGGTGTAAACCTTGACGGTATCTACGCCATCAAAGGAGTATTTTTTGTTTACCCAGTTGTCTGTGTAAGAAGCGTGCGTCCATAACTGGTCTAACTGGTCCGCATACTTGAGGGCTAAATTAACAGTCATTTTAATTTCTCCAAAAGTTAAATGATAGTAAACTACCGATTTTTGGCTAAACCTATGAGTTAGTTATCGAATAATCCGGCAACAAATTCATCGTCAGCCGTAGTCGGTTTAGCAAATTGCGTGGAGTCGGTCGCTAAGGACGTAGGACTTTTTGCACTTTGCTTGGCTGCGATTTCATTAGCAACTGCCGCTTTTAGCTCTTCCTTGACGGCATCAGCTTTGAAGCTATCACCACCAACGGCTCTAAAAACGTCATCATAAGACAAGGCACCGGCTTGCACCAAGAACATCTTAGTCAATGGGTTGCCGTTATTGTCGGTTTGCTTGACGCCATTTGCCTCTAAAGGTTGGCTCAAGAACTCGACCATTTTTGCCTCTACTTCTGGAGATAGATTTTTGGCTGCTTTCCAATCCTTTACGGCCGCTAGTTGCCTATCGGCGGCTAACTGCCTTTCTAGAGCTTGTACTCGCTCCATAGGATCAGCACTAGGAACTTTTGGCATTTGTTGGGCATTTAGTTGCTCAAGTTGCCTTTCAAGCTGTGCTTTCTCCTGTGACTTTTTACCATAGTCTTTCTCGACATTTCGGTACATATTAGCGACTTTACGGAGCGCATCCGGATCGTCTAATTTGATACCTTTTTTCGCCAAGAACTCTTCCACCTCATCGCCGGTTTGTGACTCGTTTGCGTTAGTCGTGTCATCCGTTGACTCCGTAGCGTCATTCTCGCTAGTCGGCTGTTCAATGGGTTCCTCGACTGCTGGACTGCTAGTGTTTGAAGTTTGGTCGTCCGCAAAATCCGACTCTTCAAATACCAGTGGTTCGTTTACAGTTTCATCCATAAACAATTCTCCTTGTTGTTAATGTTTCGCTGTGGGGTTATACCCCACCAGTCCAGCACCTTGGTCACATTGGCGATGCGGGAGCACCTTTGCTCCTAGAACACATGAGTTCTTTTAATTTTATTAGGTGCTGGGTTGGTGGCCACCTATCCACACAGCCCAAAGAGATTATTTATTCTTTGCGGCGCCCTCCTTTTCTTCTAGATTGGTCATCATTTCAATGTCTTCTAAGACAGAATAAACACCATTGGCAATACATGAGTACCTAAACGCCTCATCACGGCTAATTGAGCCCATAGAAGCCTTCAAAAGCTCGTCTTTTGAGTCTTTAAGACGCTCCAAATACTTTTTAGCAATTTCGGTCTCGAACACCTTTTTTAACTCTTGTTTATCGGTCTTTGACCATTTCTTTTCTTTAGGCAACGTTTCCACTTAACACTCCTTCCTCTGGCGTCATTTCTGACACACCAGCTAATTGTTGCTCATTATCCGGCACCGCCACTGGCGTACTTGCATCAGGGCTATTCACCGGTGTTATTATTTGTTCGATTTCCTCGTCTGTGAGGCTCGGCATCATCTTCTTGTATAAGATTTGCTTGGCAGCCAATAGGTTGTTGGTTGGGTCTTGAATAATCATCTGGTATGCATCCATGTAGGCTTGCTGTTGTTGGGCTTCTTCGTATTTCTTTTGGATGTCCAAGGTCACCATTGGCGTATAGTCGCCCACAAATCGGCTCATATCAACCTTTTCAAACGACACATTCGCGTCTTGGATAGTACGCACATAGAGCTTTTCTGGCGCGTAAAGTTGCAACATTTTGAGCACGATTTTGGCTTCCTGGAAGAAGAAGTCGTTGGCAAGTGTTTGTGCCTTTTCGGTGATACGTTGGTCAGCTTGTCCCATCTGCGCCTTAATCTCAGTAGCAGTGGTCTTATCGGTCATTGCCACGCCCTTGTTCACTTCGGACACCGACACAGCTTCGCGCATCTCAGCTTTAATATTCAAACGCTCGTTAAACGCATTGGTTGGCACTGCTGGTGGTGTATTCCAAATCATAGCGCCAGCTGGTAGTGGGTAAACCTTGCCCGGTCGTGGGTTTAAGTCATTGGCCCAGTTGGCATACTTTGGATCAAGCGTCTTTTCTGGGTAAAGGGTATATAGCACGGCTTCGATATTAAGCTCGGTCATATCGTTTAAGAGCTCTTGCTGGTCGGCAATAATGTCCACGTCAGAATCGCCATAAGTCAAAGATATATCTTCATAATCACGGCCATGCGCAAACGGCAAAAACCCGGCCATTTCTTCGTTAAAGTCAGCCTTAAACTCTGGCTTTTCTACCGGATATTCGCCAATATCTTGGCCATAAAGGGTAAGTTGTAACTGCCGGTCGGCGTTCCAATTGGCTAAGTCTTGCTCATATTGCAACATATCAAGATCAAACTCGGCCTTTTGACGCTCAAAGTGGGCTTTTTCTAACCTATAATACGGATTTTCTTTTTCTTCAATAATAGTGTTACGGTTGGCAATAACTACCACTTTGGAGCGCGTCCAAATCTCCACACATTCGACAATATCACCATCACCAGGCGCAGTAGCGCCAATAGCTTGATCTTTCTTCACCTTATCAGACTCATAATCAGTGAGCGAACCAGACGGTTGTACATCGTCAAGGTTTTTGAAGCGTTTGACTTCTTTTTGCTTTTCAAAGTCCCAACACTTTTCTTGCTTCAATGCCTTTTTAGACGCAAAATATCTACGCCCCACATAGCGCCAATCACGATAGGAATGGCTCTGCGGGTCGATAATCATATCACGAATTGGTACTACTTCCTTATGGACGTAACCACCTTCCTTGTCGTCTTTCCATTCATAAAAGCAGGCGAAGTTGCCGGTGATAAGTCCTTGCTTGCCATTGGCTTTGTTCTTCTGCACCCAATTGTCTTTGCGCGCAAAATCATCATAGATTTCATTAAGCACCGCAGTATCGGCTTCCTGGTCCGGATGGTTTGGTATGTATTTTACGCTAGGGTTGTTATTAAAGAGTGCCGCCACCAAAGTATTCACGGTGGAGTTCACCATTGGCACAAAAGTCTTAACCACACCATCGTGCGAGCGTTTCACACGGATATTGTGATAGAGTTTCCAGTTTCTTTCCCATCTCTGATGGTAGTTTTGTTGTGCATAAAGCCAAGAGTCGTCAAACTTTTGCAGCCATTTCTGCAAGTTTGCGTCTTTTCTAGATTTTGTTTCACGTTCAGCCACAATGTTGCCAAACGCACCGCCATATATCATTATTATACACCAAATAAGTTAAAAATTAAACAAAAGTTATTCGTTGCCGCTATTTTTTGCCCACAATTCGCGATCATTTGCATAATCTTGTGTCGCTTGCCACGATAAACTGCCTTCGCGTGGCCAAGAATAGTGTTTTAGCACAATACCAGTGAATACCTCCTTTGGGTGCTTAGCATAGAGCGCTTGGCTAAATGGCAAGTCTTCTTTATACTTCCTGCTTGGCACTCTCGTATCGCCTAAAAACTCCCGGCGAATAAACTTCACCGCGCCGACATATTCTTTTTTAGTCTGCTCGTCTACATGCCACACAGAGCCATCGTTGACCTCCAAATTAAAGTACACGAGATCGTTCTTGCCGTCTAAATAAGGGTCAAACTCAAAAAAGCCTGTTAAATAGTAGTCATCGCTAGACAAGCTCACGATATAATCACCATCAGCTAAGCTAAACCCTAAGTTCATAGCCGCAGCTACACCATGATTGTCGGACCAGCGATGCACAATCGAGCTTCGGTGCATTAGATCGTAGTGGGCGTCAAACCAATCCAGCGCTATGCGCCATGAACCGTCAGTAGAGCCATCGTCAATTAAAATAATCTGGTATCGCTCTGACAATGGCATACTATGCAACGCACGCGCTAGCGTGTCTTTAGCATTGTATATTGGCATAATAATTGTCAATTTTGGTCGCATTTATACCTCCTTAAAATCCTGTTGTCTGTTCGCCAGAGAACGCCTTTGGCGTAAACGTGCGGAACTTAACTTGCGCCTGCACCTCTATCTGCTCGGTCTCGGCGATAAGCGAATACATAAAAGCATCGGCCGCGTGGCTAGACCAGTCGTGAAGCGGACGGTCCTTAAGTAACCTATTCTTTTCGTCATACTCATAATGATAGGCCGCCAAACACTCCAAAAGCCGAGCGCACTTGTCCTGATCAAACCAACACCGACTAAACTTTGGCCGGGAAGTCATGTTGATGTCATCAATACCAAAAGTATAGCGGGACGGGCGCAAGACCGTAACGTTGGCATAGCCATGGTCTCTAAAGAATTCCTCGCGCGTCTTGCCAGTCTGGAGCTCTCTCGCCTTGGCATCGTGTGGCAAGAATATCTGTCGGTACTCCCACGGCTTGTTGGCTAACACGTTAATATAGTGAGCCAAGTCCTCCCCGGCGCTCTCGTAGTAGTCAATGAAGTGAATCTCTTGCCCAACGGTCTGGAATATACAGATAGCCGTAGAATCACCAACACCAAGGTCTAGTGCGGCATAAACCGGCGCAGAGCCATCATAAGGCACCTTACCAATGCGCCCATCTTCACGAGCTTGGGCTAGTTGCTTGCCATAGATCGAGCCGGTTGTAACCGTAAGTGGTTGGCCAAGCCAAACGTGCGCGAATAGCTCCGGGTTTTCTTTGCGCATCTTCTCGCGCTCGTGCAAGACTTCCTCTGACAAAAGGCTTTCAATCTCGTTGCTATTGACCTGCCGAACATAGGTTCGCTCATCAGGCTTGCTGGCGATGCGTTCCCATACAGGATCATTCTCGCTAAGGCGGTTAAACGTCCAAATAAAGTATGAACCAGCCTTACGAATGGTCGGGATAAGTATGTCGATGGACTCCATAGAGATTGACTGCGCTTCCTCGCACCAACAAATGTCAATGCCCTCAAGCGACTTAATGCTCTGAGCGTTACCACGCACGCCACGGAATATAAACTCTGAGCCGTTACGGTTTCTGATATACTCGCGTCCAATCTCCCAACCTGGCAATTTGTATTTCATTATCACGTCAGCGAGTAACTTATGCACCGAGTCAGCAATAGAGTTCTGCACCTCGCGGCAACATAAGATGCGCAACTTGCTTTGCGTAGCGAGCGCGGCCAAGACCGTAGCAACAGTAGTAGACTTGCCGGATGAACGACCACCGTGGTAGACAATGTGCCGCCACTTATTGCTAGGCGATACTAGTTCGATAAATGCGTCCGGTATGTCTATAACAGCTTCCATTGCCCTCCTTTTGCATATTCTATCCGCGCCTTAGCTATCTCGCAGTATTCTGGATCTTTTTCGATGCCGATGAACTTATAGTTGGCATTGCGTTCTTTGTTCTCATACATAACAGCCTTGCCGGTAGATCCACTACCCATAAACGGATCTAAAATAGTAGCACCTTTCGGAGCAACCAATCTAACCAAGTATTGCATAAGAGCTGTTGGTTTTACAGTTGGATGGGTGTTACGTCTTTTAACATTTGCTATTCTATCGCCAAAATTGTCTCCATTAGTATTGCCATATCCCCACTTCATATCATCTCCATATATCTTTTTTTCTTCAAACTCATCTAATCCTTCATCTCTATCTTTTTTGCTGGCTTTTGAACAATAAAAGTATCTACGCCATTCTTCGCCTTCCTTAGTATCCAATATTGTATTAGCAGGGAATCTGCCATTGTCTGGTTTATCTGATTGGTCAAGTCCTGGAGTGTTACTTGTATGCAAAGCAACACCGCCATAAGTATTTACATGATTATTTCTACCTAACTTTTCGCCTGTTGGGCTTACTCTGCACTCATCAATATTTATTCCACCAACACCATATTTCATAACATTATCAACCAAGCTCCCCTTAAACGGCTTTCTTGCTACTATAATAGGTTCGTAACTCGGTTTAAGTGCTGTTCCCCAACCTTTCCACTCGTTCTGGGCTTCCTTTATCTCTCTAGTTATGTTTTTATAACTACCTCCCTGCTTTTCATTCATAGTGCCGAAAGCATCCCCACGAATATCTGGTACTGTTTGTGTACCTATAACTTTGCTTTTATTCCCTAACTTCTTATCAACCGCAAGACCTATGTTCATACTCTTAGGGAAGCCACTACCATACAACCACACAATACAGTCACGAATCTCGAACCCGGCATCCTCAATAGCACACGCTATTCTATGGTAGGTCCTAGTGCCACCAAATGCCAATAAATAACCACCGGGTTTTAACACGCGTAAACACTTTCCCCAAGTTTCTTTTTGAAAGCTCACCCCAGCATTGTCCCAACCGTTGCCCATAAAATTAAGCTCATACGGTGGGTCAGTAACAATGGCGTCTACACTGTTCGGGCTGAATCGTTTGAGTTCTTCTAGACAATCGCCGTTATATATGTCAATCTGCGCTTCCATTCACGTCCTCCGGTTTACCCTTATACCCACACCAACAACATTTTCCCCTTGCTACAAAGAACGCGTGGTTTTCCTTGCCACACTTTGGGCAATACTCAAGATATACCTTGCCATCGTCCCCTACGAACCCATACTTGTTGCGGGGATTTTCTTTCTCTCGCTCGAACGCTTCACTAATCATTTTCTTTATTTCGTCCATATCCATTTGTTTCTTCCTCATAAAATTCATTAACCTCAATTGGCACTAAAACCTCTTCTTGGAATTCATCCGACCACTGTTTTTCAAAAACTATCTTCGGTTTCATGTATGTAGCCTTTCATCTTCAGGAATTTTTCATAAGCAATAATTTCTCCGCGCAGATAAGCATTCTCACACTGCAATCGCGCTATTTCTTCTTCTAGTTCCTTCATATTCTGTCCCTATCTCACACTTATAGAAAGATTACTGGTGTCTATAACATAAGTCCCGTTGCCACTACGGATGGCATCTATAAGCTTTTCCATCAGTACTGCCTCCGTAAGTTGCTCGCTCTTGATTCGGTTGGTTTCAGCTTCTACTTTTGCCTTCTCTTGATTGTTTTTAGCAGTCTCGATTTCCTTGGCAGCAACAGCTTTCCTTTCAAGGGCAGAATTAAAATCTGGAGAAAAATCATAATTTACTAAAGAAACGGCGACTATATCAACCCCATATTCTTTAAGATTTTCCTGAAGTTGAATCGTAATATCATCGACAATTTTATTTCTCTCAGTTACTAGGCTCTCGGCATCATAAAGAGCTAGTCTATCTTTGATGAATTGAGTCAAAAGTGGCGATATTAAAGTACCTTGGTAATTTTCCCCCACAGTAGCAAAAATCTCTTCGGCTTTCTCTGGGTTCAGTTTGTAATTTACATCAATACTGATATTTGAAATAGATTGTGCGTCTTTTGTCGAAGCGCTTAGTTCCGTAAAGGATTGTTTCTGGATTTTAGTATTCATAGATATAATGTCTTCCCATGGTGCAATCAAATTAAGCCCTTCACCGGCACGCCCAGATACAACACCAAATGTAGTTTTGACTCCAACCTTACCAGTAGGCACTACTCTAACAGTGGCCGTTGCAAGAAGCACTAAAACCAAAAATATAGTAGACACCCACACAGGCAATTTGCACTTTTCACCAATCTCTTTACATTTTTCGTCATTCTCCAAACTAAAAATATTTACACAACTAGCGATAATTTTTGGCGCGAACGCAGCTAAAACCACCAATATTAAAATTAAGATTATTTGGAACATTATTTTTCTCCTTTGCTAAAGTTTTTTACATTGATCGTGATACCACTAACCTCACCGGACACTTCAACTTCGCTCTTAGTTGCTAGCGGGCCATAAGCCTCGGCCTTCATAGCTTGCCAGGCCTTGTAGTCGCCCTTGCGTAATAGCTCGACCATAACGCGCGCATCAGCAGCAGTTTCCAAATCGGCATCCGTGACGTCAATGCCCATCTTCTCAAGGTTTGCTTTAAGCTTCGGGTCTTGGACAGCCAACGCAAATAGCTCCTGTATGCGTTTGTGGCGATCTCGTTTCTCGCGGCGAGCCTTGCCGGAATTGATACCCCCTTTCTTCGCTTCTTCTTGGCTTAGCTGGTACTCTGATGGTCTCAAGTTTTGTTCATTTGCCATTATAAGCCCTCCATATTTGATTCATGTATGTTGCCGATAATTTCATAGTCAAAGTGTCTTTTTGATTTTTTACTAACAAGTGGCATTGTTCCACCGTGTCTTGCCTTAATCTTATACATTAAGAGCTCATCATCAAAATATACTTCCGTTTTCCCACAACAAGTTTCCAGAATATCCCCCTCGTAAATCTCTTTGCCGTTCTTGTCTTTAAGCCCTGTGTATTGCTCAAAAACAATACTATCGTAATCGTCAATATCACACCAGGTATCGTCTAGGAAGTCATCTTGGGTGTATATTGTGGAGTACAAATCTTCTAGCTTATGGTGGTATCTATCTTCAAAATCGGCTCTGTACTTTGCGGTTGGCTTAAACCAAACCCGAAATTTTATTTCTCTACTCATTCTTCACCTCCTTCTGGTCTATGCATAAAGAATTTTGTATGGATATCTAAATCACCATTATCATCTATACATTCATGACATTCTGCTGTATAACCTACCATTTGGGGATATGCGTGTTTCATCAACTCATATATTCTCATTTGGTAATCATCAATCTGCTCTGCTACTGTTCTGTTTTGTAGTGTTGGCTCAATATTATGAAGTTCCCCATTGTAGCGTTCAAATTTGTTCATTCTTCGCCTCCTATCTTGACATTAAAGTTTTCCAACCCATAATAATGCTCCTCATACGGACGATATAATTTCTTGATGGCTTTTAGTAAAATCTTGATGGCATCTTCATTCACCCCCTCTGCCCTAATCTCAACCTTCATTCTTCACTCCCTTCTGGCTCACAGCTATAACACCACATAGTACCATCTGGCATAAAAGTCCATCCGTAGGTTTCAGGGTTAATCCCATCCGGAAATATATTTACTTTGCCGCACTTTTTACAGATGCATTTCATGTTTCACCTCCTGTGAAAACAGCAATTTTATATCAGCGTTATCTCCATATGCAAAATCACGATAATCATTCATAGTGCAGGCTATAAACATCATACCACCCTCTGTTTCTCCCGTTTGTTCTACATAAGAGGCTTCGGGAATAAACCTGAACCCTTTATCTTCCAGCCGTTTCCAAGCACGCAAGCGTTCCACTGCTTTCTCGGTTTCTTCTCGTGTTTCAAAGTAGTTGCCAATTTGTTTTCTATCTTCTTCATCTTCTGGGAATTTGCCAATTTCACATTCACGAATAGCACCAAAATCTGATATGTAATAATAAACTTTCGGCTCTTCGTAATCTTCCCACTCTGCGTTGAGTTCGGAGATAGAACGATACTCCTTAGATCGCGTGTCTTCTGCTCTATCCACAGGATAGTAGCGAATTTGGAGTTCTCCACCGCCATACGAAGCCATCATAGTGGCATATACTATCTCCCCCGTCTTTTTATTTCGTAGTTTCATTCTGTTTCTCCCATAATTCGTCTAGTTTATCGAAATCGTGAAACGGATCACGATTGTATTTTTGTGGCGTAATGGTAGCGTCAGAAAACCCTGGTATTTCCCAAAATAGAGGGTATTTATGGTTAAAGAGCCGGATATTGCCATCTCGCAACAAATCCATATCGAATTCAACACCCTCACCACCAGTAGGGCTAAAAAGCCAATTAGATATATGGTCTACTCCACGCGCAATTACAACCTTCTTCTCTGCCTTTTTATCATCTCCTAACACTAAATACCCACATTCAAAACACCTAAACCCTGAATCGTGGATCTTAGTGGTTGGTTTGAAATATGGTTCCCATTTATTCATTCTTCTCCTTTCTTTTCTTTAATAGTTTCTTATATCTTCTAATCTCGTCACGCTTATGAGGGCCGTTAGGCATATCCTCAAGAAACGCCGGGAGCTTCACCCTGCTCATAAGGCATACCATACTCGGTATGAGCATTGAAGTTCTTATCGTCAAACCTTAAATCTGAAATATTAGCCACGAATTTCTCCTTTCCTTAAATCGCGCACCATCTTCTTGGCGGCATTAATATCTTCAAACTCGCCCACGAACTCCCACTTACCATACATTTTCTTCTGTATCTGATACACGTTATCAGCGCGCATCACCCTGTATTCGCTCATTTACCTCCTTGTCAATTTTGTCTAGCTCTGCCTGCAATAACTTAGCCGCATCGCGATTGTCTAGCACCTTAAAACTATCGCAATGGTAGCTCGTCTGGAGTGGCAAGAGTTCGCACCCTAAAACCTGGCACTCTTGCGCGCACCTGTCGATGGCGAAGCATTTTTTATATTTAGCGACTTCTTTTAGTAGCTTCTCTCTAGGGAGCGAGCTAAAGAAATCAACTTTGCCGGTAACCCTCGTAGTTGTATTGGCTTTCACCCATACGTTACCGACAAAGCAGGTACCTTTAGTTTTCTTTGTCCTAAATTGTTTTACATACTCCGTGTCAATTGACATAGGCAACAATACTACGTGGCCAGAATAAGCCACCGAGTTGGCCGTATATTCACTAGAACACAACAAAACCAAGTCATCATACTTCTTGAGCCAATCATAGTGCCATGGCGTGGAGTTATCGTGCAGAAATACGATCATATGGTCCTGCATACCGGTAAGCTCACGACCTACCGTGTTCCAACCACGCCAAGTCTTAACGCGCGGTATTATATTGTCCACAATCTCGTGCGAATAATACCAACAGCCGTTGTATTTGCCTTTCGGTATTTTACGGCGTAGCTTAGCGTATTCGGGGTGGTTATGGTCAATTATCATTTACCCCCCTTAGTTGTCTGAAGTATTTGTTGTCCTTTAACACAGTTACTAAGACCCCGCCCCTTGTGATATATATAAAACCTTTGTGCCAGGTATCCCCATCAGTTGGCAATCCCCAACCCTGAATTTTATTTATGTGGCGCTGCATATGCTTTACACCACGGCGTTGAACTAGCCTTTCTCTAGCGTGTTTAGATATTATTATCATCACTACTCCTTATAATTACCCAAAGAAGAATGCATAACTCGGCAACGAGAAACCCTAGAACGATAATTAAAAATACCAATAATAGCGTTTCGTCCTGCACGAGAAAGCCAGCGATATTCAAGCCGAATACTGCACCTGCCAAATACCAACATAAGGCACTCTCCCAACTAAAACTCATTCGTTTATTCCCTTTCTGACCGCTTCTATGAACTCGATCGCCTTCGCGGCACCCTTACATACAGCGCAAACTGCGCCAGATGCCTCTAATATTTTTAACCATTCCTTTTGCTCTGGCGAGGTGGTAGAATCTTTTTGTCGTTTCATCTCAATGGCGCACATTTGGTAGCAATCAACTTCACCGGTAGCCCCATAGACCGGGATGAATAACAATAAGTCGGGGAAGCCCTTGCTAGTCCCCATTTTCTTCATTTTTATGCCACGGGCTTTGATTGCGGCGGTTGAACCACATAATTCGTTCCCGCTATGGTGGACAATGATATGGTTCAATCGACACCACTGCACAAAAGCGATTTGCTCATCCTCTTCCAAAGGAATAGCGCTCACTCTACGCATGTTTGGCCCCACTGAATAACCGTTGCCACAAACGGATACTTTCTTTTTTCCCATGCTCTGGAGTTGGCACTTCAGTTGGGCATTTTCTTGGTCGTTTCACATTTTTGGGGTAAGCATATTTTTTACCTTCTTTTGTGATCGCATTACCTTCCTCATCGCGCAATGCAGTTCCTCGGCGAGAAACCAGCCCACCAATTTGCCCGGCTCTTTTTGCCCGCTCACGGCCAGTTAAGCCGTCTTTGCCCACTACGTCCGATGCAAAACCGCCGGTATGACCGTTACGACCACCCTTTTGGCCGATGCGAGCATAAAAGTCTTCTCCATGAATTTTTTTGTTAGTTTTAGCGGCCCTTTGACCACCAAGTTTAGTCCCACTCATTATTACCTCCTAATGCAACTTTAATTATTATGAACACCGCTATTGCGGCGACCGCTTGTATCCACCAATAGGCCGGGTTTGATATCTCCGAGGCCATGATAATAGTCATCGGGACGCCGACAATAGCTAAAAGTGCGTTTTTGATTTTCGTGTTTGTTTTATTTTTCTCCATGGTTATTTCCCTTCAATAGTTAATTTAATTTTCTTTGCCGCGAAGTCGGACTTTACAATCTCGGCTTGCGCGTCAGACAGGTTTAAGCTGTGCCAATATTTGTTCAGCTCATCAAGGCTATCAATCTCAGCTAATTTTTCTCTAATCTCTCTGAAATTAACCTTGCTCGCAGTTTTCGGTCTTTCTTCTACGACTTCTGCCGCTACGGCGTCCATCTCTTCGGCTGGTGTAGTTTCATAGCCAGCAACTTTAAGTAGCCAACCAATTTTCATACGGTAAGCCTTACCTACAGCACGCGTTTGCGCCATCGAGGCTACGGCATACTCGTCAAAACCAGTCTTGCCAGCTTCCTTGTTGGTGCAAATCGCCACACCATAGCCGACTTTGTTGCCGTCTTTGTCGCGCAGGCTCACCTCGGCGCGGTAGCGGATGCATTTGTCATCGCTTAAGTTCTCTACGCTTTCCACTATCGGGAATGTGCCGGTGAATGCGCCAGCAATCTGCCAACCTTCCACGTTTACATAATTCTTACCTTTTATGGCAGTGAATAGCTTGTTTTGCACAATCAGGTCACGCAGGTTAGTAGCGAAATTCATGATATCGCTAGGGCTTGTTAGCTCTACCTGCTCCGTCTTCGTTGCAATTTCATTTGTTTTACTCATAATCGCTCCTAAAATGGAAGGCTCCGGCCATAGCTTATGACCCTGCCATTATCGAGCGCTGTAAATTCGAGCGCTTCACTATTTTGTGTATAGTCAACTTTAATTTTCATTTATTCTCCCTCTGCTATCTCGCCAAGTTCGGCGTCTAGCTTTTCTCGTTGGATTTCTTCCTGTAGGATCCTTTCAGCTTCATGCTGTGGCCCTAAGTTTATTTCGTCATAATCATTCCAACTCATTTCCTTAACTCCTTTTATTGGTGCTTGGCGGCATAGGTGGATAATCCGCCAAGCCAATATAGATGGAAGTGGCCTCGGTTTAATGTTGGCCCGTTTGACTAAGCCCCCATGCTTAGCACCACTTCCACTTTCCACCTTATTTATAAATTTGTTCTGCAGCCTTGCGGCCGAGTTCGTATCCTTCGTTAAACGCCTTGATCTGGATTGTAACCAGGTCAATGCAGTCCACCGTGTCTGTGTCCATCTACACTCCTTTCTTTATTATTTTGCGAAGAAAGGTGGACTAGGAATGATCCAGTCTAGTCCACCTGACTATTAATGTAGGAAGGCTTCGTGCAATCATTTGCACGACTTATGAGGCTACTAAAAATCATAGAGATTTATTCAAAGCAAGCATTTACATGCTAAAAATCGAATTTTCACATTAGTTTAGGTTTTTCATTCACGAAAACTTTATTCTCAGATAGGTAAAAAGCTAATAGGTTACCGCCTATTCTTCGGGTTGTAACCTCATAAACTGTGCAAACGATTCCAAATTGTTAATGTGCCTCCGTGCTCCTTAAAGCATGAGAGCTCGGATAAGTTCTATCAAAATAGACCTCTTATCAGCTTTGATTCAGTCAATCTTTGCTAATTGAGGTCTCTAAAGTCGCGTGTCCTCTGCGTGTATTTATCTGCTAGAGTGATGCATTCGCATTGCTTTATCGGCCAGCCCCATGCAAGTTTCGGGGTATTAGCTCAGATGGTAGAGCGATTGGTTCGCAATCAATAGGTCGCGGGTTCGAGTCCCGCATACTCCACCAGGTTTGTTCTGATTAACCGCATCCTAACTTGTGAAAGTTCACATTTTGATACTTTAATTGTAACCCAAGGCGCTTAATTTGTCAATAGCATAATGGGTATGGTTTTGGCCTAGCTGTGCATAACTTTGGCTCCTAATAGAGTGGAACGCCCGATACTGGAACTCCAGGTCATTATCGACTATGTGGGTGTATATCGTAGTAGTGGTAACTGAGGCATGCCCTAACATGGCACTAAGATACCTGATATTCCCATTATTCTGAATGAAGTTTGTGGCGAATGAATGACGCAGTATGTGTGGTGATACTCTCTTATCTATACCAGCTCTCTCGGCTGTATTTTTTATCAAAAGTTGCACATTTGTCGGCGTCATCCGATCTTTGTGCATATTAGAGACTACCAACGCTGGGCAGCTATCGCACCTAGACGCTAGATACTCTCGCATTAAATTTTCTGTGCGCTCATCAATAAAACAGAGCCTAGCTTTGCGACCTTTGCCTACAACTGTAAACCTGCGATCAACTATAGAACCCCTATCAAGCGACAAGAATTCTGACAATCTTACCCCAGATGAATACAAAAAAGAAACAATAAACTTGTTTCTTAAGCTATATGCATTGTCAATCATCCGGCTAACTTCTTCAGCAGTTAGATATGGTCTAACCACGTCTTCACGTTTTGGGACTGGGATTAGCTCTGGTGACAAACAATCAATACCTCTGAGTCGCAAATATTTAAGCACCATCTTTAACCTTGTGAGGTCATTACGAATAGTGTTCTGTTTCCTTTCTGTTATTGTGCCATCTTCTAGTGTCCGATACTGGAGCTTAGATGCCCACTTAGCTATATCATCCATGGTTAATTTTTCCACAGGTTTATCACCTACTATCTTGATCAACCGCTCTTTCACATAATCATTGTCTTGCAACACCCGTCTAGACAATCCTTTAATGAGTAAGTAATTTGTTTTGTAAAGGTCAAACGCCTCTGATATTTTCATATTTCCTCTCTCTCCACCACTTTAATATTATTGGCGGGGAGATTAGACGTTATCTGTTTTCGAGCATCTTTTTGTTTGCCACTGATACAAAGTATCTACTTGGTTCCTTTTTCTTAAAGGAATACTCGACCAACCAGTCTATGTAGCTATCCGTTAGGTTCCATGCTACCTTCAAGTAAAACTTAATACCTCCAGGATTTTGGAATCTGTTAGATAAATACATAGCTTTTTGTTGTGCAGCTTTGTCTGAGTAATTCTTTTTATTACGCTTTGTTCTATATTCAATATTTGAATATTCATTCTTCTTTAAGCTATTTGTATATTCAATATTATTCAATATTGATGAAACGCTTTTCTCCCTCATGATTACCTCCAAGCACTCAGAATTAACACACCCGGTAGATCCTGAGTATTTTTTACATTTATATTGAGTTTTCCACAACCCGCGCGAGTTGCTTTCAACTCCCCCCTTACGGCCAAAAAGGCTCGGCTAAGTGGCGCTATCGCTGCGCCTTACTTATCCGAGCTCTCATGCTTTAATACTTGTTATTGTAGCTTATATGCCACGAAAAGTCAATAGGTAAAAGAAATGGCCCCTTGCAAGGCCATGACTTTCACAAATTAGGATATCCTTATTATACCAAACCTTAAATAAAAATACAACACTTAAAAGCCCATAATATGCTATAATAAAACTAATGGCGGTGCGTTGGAAATTCTAATGCAGAATTACACGCTCGAAACTCTTATAGGTATCCTCAGAAAGAGGTTACAGGATGAGGAATTTGATGCTGACACACTCACCATATTCCTAAATGAATCACTAAATGAGATCCTTGGCGAAGACAAATATCCTTTTATGCAACGCATTGATAAATATACTGCGGATGCTCATGGTGAAGTAATGCTCCCACCATTCTATGCTGGCACTTTTTACATTTACGCCAAACAGTGCAAAGAACCACGTCAAGAACTACAATACCTAGCACCGGAAGATTATTTCAAAAACACCAAGCGTCACACTTTCGTTTATACTGTATTCGGTAATACACTCTTTTACCGATTACGCCATGATCCCGATGACGAAGGCTTCGAGGTCACCCACCTCTACTTAGCCAACCCATTACCACTCGTGAACTCAACCGATAAAACACCGATACCACCACAATATATAGAGGCCTTAATACTAGGCGCTATGGCACGAGCAGAAGAAATCCGTGACAACTTCGATTTCTCACAAATCTACCGCAATCAGCAAGACCAAATCCTAACAAATATGAAACTACGATACGGACCGGGTAACTTGACTGCCCAAAATACCGCAAAGCTGCCATATTTCGGAGGGTATGCCGATGGTCGTATCTAACTTCTCAAAAGCACGTCCAATCCCCACTGGTGTAACTACTAAAAAAACCTCGCCTAGCACCACAAACTTCGCCAGAGGCATTTATACCTACAAACCAAATGATACGATGGACTTCGATGAAATCTACTTAGCGCAGAACGCACGCTTTGACCGTATTGGCGAATACAAAACCCGCCGTGGCATCGCACAACTCTGTGAGCCAATCGGCAAAACTAAAGCCGCCGACACTTACTCAGTCAACTACACAATGGTAAATGCGACAAATGTCTCATTAGCCATCACCAGCGCAAGCCCGATCTACTCCATCCATCTAACTGTGGCAGCAAGCAATGCCACTGACTATGGTGTGTTGCAAATATCTCTTCTAAACGCCACTAACGAAGTCGTAGCCACTTCCTGTGTTTCAAATCTCACAACCACGCCGACTGACGTTGAATTTGTTTTTAAGGAAGCTCCGAGCGGCACACTGACACTTGAGGCTGGGACACAGGGAGTTGGAGCACAAGTGTTCAAGGTTGCATGTGCGTCTGGCACTACGCCAATGTATCAGCTCTATACTGCTACGCCAGGTCAAGTCACTAGCCTATTCGAGGCTAATATAGATGGCACTAAAACCGTGCTGTTTACTTTCAAAACTAGCCTTGGTGTTACCACACTATATCGTATGGCGGCCAATGGCACGGTGACAAGCATACGACAACTGCCGTCTGGTGTAGATCGTGTCCGTTATTCGCAAAACGTTAATCAAATTCGCTATGCCGATGGCAAAGAAGCCCCACATATTATCGATACTAGCACGTGGGCCGATAGTGCAATTGCAACAACCGACCTTAAAACTGGTGTAGACCTCTCAATAAAGACCTCAAATATCCTATCCGGCACACAAGATAACCTTATTTACTTCGATGCCGACACGACTACACAGGCAATTTGGACTTACCCATATGGTTTTGCATTCGCACCTGAAGCAGATTTTCTAACTAGCGCTGCGATTGCTGAATACGTGCCTGGCTCTACTACCACTTCGACTATTTCTACGACAACGCTTACCCCAACTAGTGCCACCCACGCCGTTGCAGATATTGCCGTAGGTGACTTGATCCTAGATGATAATGGCAACTATGGCGAGGTAACTGCTATCGCTGGCACGAGCCTAACCGTGACAAGTATTTCTCACGCAGCTGAAGCAGTTAATTCATACGATAAATTCGACCGTGACTTTAGGCAGAACTTCCCGGCCATCAAGACTGGCGACCCACTAACCGCTATGTTCAATCTCGGTGGTGTAGTGTATTTCCTAACACGCCGCAATAAATACTATATGTATAGCCAAACAGCAGATGTATGGACTCAGCAAGCTTCTAGCGCTCAACATGGCACCTACTCGCAAGAATCATGTGTTTGCGACTTAAACTATGCTTATTACGCCAACGATGATGGCGTTTATATCTTTGATGGTTCAAGTGAGTCAAGCATTACGCAAAATACCATCCAAAAAACCTACGATGCCATCAATGGTAAAGACTCCATCCGCTTGGAGCTTTACAACAACCGACTTTATGTTTTCTACTCAAGCCTTGGCAATGGCACTAATGACTCATGTCTCGTGTATAATATCAACCTAAGACTTTGGGAGAGCTTTGATACCGGACTTCCAATCAGTGCCACAATAGGCCGTCAAACTGCTTCAAACCGCTTTATTTGTGGCTCTAGTGTGTTTGGCCAACTATTTATCTATGAGAATAATACTAACGCATTTTCAGACCTAGGCGCTCCTATCAACTTCGACCTAGAAACTTCCTATTTACATTTCGGCACACCATCTCAAAAGAAGCGTATCACTAAGTGGCGCCCAGAGTTCGCGACCGTGGCCGGGAATTACACTATCAAATGTGGCTATGCCCTAGACTTCACAGATAACGTCAAATATGCTTACTCAATCAACCTACTCAACCAAAACGTTGTTCAAGAATCTTACGTGTGGGACAACCCACCGGCCTACGGTAATGTGGTAACACCAACTAAGCTGACACATATACCACAAATAAATGGTCAATTCTACCGTTGTCAAATTCGCTATCAACACCATGCAGCATTCGAGCCAGTAATATTTAAGAGCCACACGCTGGCATGCGAAATCCAACGCTTAAGATAAGGAGTAATTATGGCGTTAAACTACAAATCAATACTAAGCACCTCTGACCTAAAGTCCGCCTTGAAACAAATAGATTCTAACTTCCGACAGATCGCCGCCGAAAATCAAACCAAGGCTATTGCACAAAATGGTGGTTCTGCCTTGCAAGAGGGCAAGCTATCAAATGGCACATATGGCATCGTCCTGAGCGACCCAAACAATGTCCCACGAATTCTAATTGGCTTTCATAAGAACGGTCAACCAATAATAGCAGTGACAAAGGCGCGCAATGTGTTTGATGCGTTGGGTGAGTAATATGGCAAAGAAGATAGACCCACGAGATTTTTACCTAAACACCGACTACGAGATGGATAAAATCGTATATTACAAAGAAACCTACTTAACACCAAACCAATATGGCAATGCCACGATACCACATACCATTGGTATAGCCCCCCTTGTAACTGGTGTATGGTCAAAAACTGCTGATTTTAGTGAACCACATTCTTTTTCTGGCATCAACGGCGTAGTTGATCCGTCAAGCCAAAGCTATACCCAAGACGTGATTTCAGTGCATGCTGATGACACACAGCTTATATTCACTCAATTCTCTGGCCCACTATCTAATCCCACGAACTTCCCGTTCTATGTGCGAATTATGGGTTTTGAGCCTAGTGGTGTCCATAAAGACCTAGGTAAAACTAGTCAGAACGCCAATACATTTATTCTGAATACTGATTATAATTACCTAAAACTCTACAAAGCTGGCGCAGCAGACGTAGTGTGGAACACTCAGACTGGGTTGTATGATCCTGTTACTATCACGCATAACCTAGGTTACCACGCGCAAGCCCTTTTTTGGGTAGAATCTTTCGGCCAAGACTACCACGAAATAATACCGTTGACTGGCGTGCTATTGCCGAATATTTATGTAGACAAAAGCTCCGTAGAATCTTACACAGACAGATTTATCATCCGACCACCAGCAGTGTCGGGCTCAACACATAAAATTCAATACAGGATATATTATGACGAAACCTAGCGAATTCATACTAAACTCAGATTACCTAACCATAGCACAGGCTAGCACCACTAAGCCTTATGTGGTGTATTTCCCATCTCAAACATTCCCTACGAGTGGCAACATAATAAATTCGTTCTATATCGACCGAGAAATACCATCACCCGCAATTGCCGGAGCTGTGGACCGAATTTCAATCGAATACAACGGCATCCGCTATGTGGCTGATCGTATTGATAAAGCCGCTGACCCAATTGAGGGCGATGAACTTGAATATGACCAATTCTGGGTGCTATCAGTTTTTCGTAAAGACAAAGATAAATTAGTTGCACGTTGTAATTTTTACCCCCCTACAAGGTCTTCAACCGTTCCTTCTTCACCATCGCTTACTTTCACTATCTCAGCTACCAGCTTCAGACCACCAAATATTACTTAGCGGCGTTATTCTTGTCATCAGTGGGTAATATAGCAGCGCCAGCCACTAAGCCAACAATTGCACTAATTATTGTCGCTCCCCACCCATAATTCACCGCTTCATTATGAGCATTTAACGCAGCCCTGACACATCGCTCACCGGATTTCAAGTCGGCGCTAAACATAGTGTCACAAGGAGCCGTCCTTTTTGATAGATCGTCATTTATTTTACCAATTCCCCCAATGGTGACTAACACCGCTATAATAAAAACAATTTTAGCTACGGTTTTCATAATTCCACCTTTTTTAGTGCTTGTTAATTATGTTTAGATTATAACAAAAAGCACGCTAATTGTCAAGACTAGCGTGCTCGTGTGTTATTCGGCGTATCCGTTTTGATATTGAGATATTATCTCGTAAGCTCTGCGAAGCTTATTTTGCCGGACCTGTTCGTTATCCCATGGTTGAGGCACATAAGACTTGCCAATAGCTTCAGCTTCGCTGTCCTTTATGTTAGAACCTGATACCATGTAACCGATTTGTTGTGCTAGGCTCTTGGCTTCTGACTCATAGTCATTACCACCCAGCGTTGCAATACCACCAATGAGCGGGATATTTGACAAATTGTATGCCAAGTCTGGCGTCATACCGCTCAAACGCTCAAGCGAATTCATAGCGGCATTAGCACGCTGTTGAGTAGACGAAAGTTTTTGCGTGCTGGTAGTTTGTTTTTGTATCTTCGATAATGCGTCTTGATACATGCCATATAATGATGCAAAGGCAGTTACGTCATCAGCATCAATAGCCCTAGACATTGCATTAGCTAGAATATCCGTCCAATAATCGCCTGTAGGTTGGAAGTAATTAGTTGTTTGCGAGGCGCTTGAACCAGTAGTAGTTGTTGGTGTGCCATAAACTGAATCATACACGCTAGTTGAAGTCGTAGAAGAAGCCTGTGGAGCAACTAGCTCTTCGAGTGAGCCAACACCCGCATTTGGCGCTTTAGGCGTGCCATTTTCTTCTGCCACAGCATTGGTCAGATATTGGGCCGTTCTAGCTTGTTCGGCGTTGGTCAAGCCTTCAGTTCGCCCAATCGCATTAAATAGTTGTGTCGTTGGATTGTAATTGTTATTAACTGGTGTCGCTGGAGTTGGAGTTTCGGTTGGTTGAGTAGCTACGCCTGTTGTTTCGGCCGAGTCACCACGCATCTGTTTGTCGTAACTCTTTAACCTTAGATTTTTAGCTAGTTTGCTATCGGCAATTTTATCCCATACTGCGTTCACGGCTTTATTTCTGACACCAGCTTTCGTGGTTGGGAGATCATTGTATCTTGCTGACATTCTACCACCAACTGTGCTAAAGTTTTCATCGCCATTAGTTATAAAGATATTCGCTCTGGTAAGGTCTTTGATTGAGTGCCGTAAGTCTCTAATAGTAGTCGCACCAGAAATCTCAGTGTCTATCGCATTTTGCCACTTCTCGTTGTTCGGGAAGGCATTACGCATTTGTTGAATTTCGGCGGAATGTCTATTTAACACATTCTGCACGGCTCCTTTAGCAGTTGCTGCCTCATCAAGCTTGTCACCGATATTGTTGGCAATTCGCATTAAGTTCTGCGCAGTTGTTTGATCGACAATATTGTTGCCAATGTGGTATTCACCACTTGTCCCCATAGCATCGCTTGCGGCAGATTCAACTGCTCTTTGGAACTTCAAAGCGTTCACACCAGATTTACCACCAACAATATCTTCATTTGGCATCGAGTCCCAAATATCAGACAGAACGGCAACTGTCTTTTTGTAGTTAGAATTTTTCCTGAGGCCTAAATCTAACACCATGCTCTGTGCATCACTAAGGTCAATTATCCCTGCCTCACCGGCCGCTTCACTAATCATTTTCGGGATTAGAGAGCCTGGCTCGGCATACGAAATAGCTTGCCTAATATCGTCACCATCACTCAACCCCCAGTTTTCGTATAGATTTTTGAACGTTTCTTGTGGTTTAGTAGCTCGGACGGTTGGCTTATCTGGTGCATTGAATTGGTTAGTGATTTCCTCAATCAGTTTTCTTTGACCTTTTATTTGCTTGCTAGTTTGGACTGGTGCAGTCGCCTCTGCAGGGTTGCTATCAAGCCATGTAAGCACTGCGCCAGCATTCACCTGCGCATTTGGATTAGCTTCATGGAACGCTTGCACGACTTCATCGTAGTTGTTATAACCAGCCTCTTGAGCGAGATTGTCCCATTGGCTGCCTGTGTTGCCAGAAAGGGCGCGGTAGACTTCGGTTTCGGGCGAATTGTTACTATCAAAGTAGTCACCTGGGCCTTGGTAGTTCTTGGCCTGTGCATATTGAGCGCGCACTTCATCCCATGAATTTTCAGCAACACTATTATAAGTCGGGTTGCTACCATCTTCTGCTTGCTGAGAGGCTACATAAGCTATCGCTTTTTGCAAATCTGGATCATTTTGTGCCAATCTATAAAGGTCATCTCCACTTACAGACTTCGGTAAGCCAGAATAATTGGCGAGTTCGTCACCAAGCTCATCGCCAGATAACCCTTGGTTCATACCTCGATTCAGGACTTCCCCATAATTGTTTGGATTGCTCACACCAGTTTCTGTGCCACTATCTACACCAAAAGCTCCGCCAAGACCTTTATCCATTATGTAATTGCCCACTTTACTATCACCTGAAGTGATTGTATTGGCCAAGCGTTCATCAAAGTTACTGCCACTCTTTTTCCAGCGGTCTTGTGTAGATTGCAACTCATTGTAGAATTTGCCAACACCAGGGGTTTTACTAAGTGCAGTATTAGCTCCAGCCATCGTTGCACCAGTCCAGGCACCTTGAGCTGCACCTTGAGCTGCACCTTGCAATGTATTTTGTATTCCCTCTCCAATTTCAACGCCATTTAGAACAGATGATAAGCCAGCACCAGTTGCTCCGCCGACTGCGCCTGATAATGCGCCTCGACCAGCACCTGTAGCTATAGTTGACATGACTGGATGGTTCGCGCCAAACCTATTGATGCCTGCAGTCAATGGATTATTCCCTTTGAATAGATTGCCACCTTTCTTTGCGAGAGAATTGCTAAGACTTTTATTAAGTGAGCCGGTGACTGCACCTGTAGCGGCGCCAATAAGCGCATTTTGGCCAGCTCTTTCTACACTAAAATCATCCCAGTTTTTTGCTTGGACACCTTTTTCAAGAGCTTGTGTGAAGTCTATATTGCCACCATTCTGTTCAAGTTCATCAGCGATGCCTTCAACTGCACCTTGGATGGCATTTGCAACTGGTGTAGCACCAAGGCCAGTGATATCTACTGCAGTCGACAATGTGTTAATCGCCGATCCTAAGAACTTGCCATTGTCTTGGTTGATATTTTTAGAAATGAGGTTATTTTGCCTATAATCTTCATACCCCTTAGCTTTTGCAGTGGCTTCAGCACTATTAGCGTTTGCTTGCGCTTGGAATTCTTTTAGTTGTGGCTCCATCTCGGCTACTTTAGCCGTATCGCCGGCATCTTTCGCGGCATAATAAGCGTCCTGCCAATCACTCCACGTATTATACCCATACTTCTTGGCTACGTCATTCATGCGGGTTTTGCTATCACTTAGGAATTTTTGTGTTGCGATGTTCTCGCCAATATCATGTGCTAAAGAAATCGGCGCAGATAAAGTAGTTCCTACTGCATTACCGATAGAACTAGCTCGCTTTGTGAAAAAATTACTATTGGAAGAATTTGAAGACAACTTATCCCTAGCATTGCTACTAGCTGTCCGACCGATTGCATTATAAGTGCTATTGCCGCCACGTGTTAAACTATTATACAGTTTCAAATCGTCATTCATTATTAGCTCCTCCCAACATGGTTCAGGTAAGATTGCCATACTGAACCGTTGTAGATATTATTTAGCGCACGTTGATCATTGTTGTTCTTTGCATTGGTATAATTTTCAATCATCTTCTGCGTCCAGTATTGCTTTTCTGAGGCACTCATATCAGATGGGAGTGCTCTATTGTAGGCATCACTATTCAAGTAATCGATAAAACCGATACTAGAATTACCACCCGAACCGCTTTTAGCTGCATCCATGAGATATTTATAATAGGCATTTTGAGCCGCGTTAGCTTCTCTTTGAGCCCTGAGTTGCGCTTGCCGTTGTGCTTCGGCCTCTTGCGCGTTCCAATACTGTCTTAAAGCTTCTTGGTTAGCCTGAGCTTGAAGCTGAGATAATTGCGAATTAAGTGCTGTGCGTTGATTCTCATTCGCCTGGCGAGCTTGTGCCAATTCATTGGCTTGACCAGTTCTAAGCTGTGTTACTGCCGGCACGAATGTCTGATCATAATACTTTCTATTGGCTAGGTTGGCCGCGCCACCAAAAGAGCCACCCGAACCAGCGGCTTGCATAGATGCCGTTTCAGCGGCCATATTTTTCTGTCTATTAAGCCCCGCTTGCTGTTGGGCATAATTTCTATTTATTTGCTCATTAGTCGCATCTAATTGACCAGATAGAGCATTTATCTGATTTTGGACAGCTGTTTGCGCCGGCTGATAGGCCTGTGTTGCCTGCGCTACATACTGCTCTAAAGATTGCACCATACGTTGATATACCAACGCACCGCCATTACTTACATTATAACACATTTTAGAATAATACATAAAAACACCCCCTCATTTGAGGGGGCTTTTGAACTCATGCACGATTTTTAGTTGCTCTTTTAGAGCGTCCGCCGTTGGTTGTTCTACGAACTCAAACAATGAGATAAGAACAGCCAGTCGCTTTTCAAGGGTGTCTTTTGGGCCAATCGCACCGTTCTCTTCTAAAAACTTCAGGTGGTTGATGATAAGCGGGCCATAGCGCTCGTTCGGAGCCGGGATATACGCCAAATGTGTGTGAAGATACCTATGCAACGTATTTCTACGAACTTTCACAACACAATAATGGTATAATCTCAGCTTCTCCAACTCACCTTTATTCCAGTCTTTCCGGATATAGAAGATGTGGTGCTTGTCAAATGGAGTTTTGGGTTTACTTTTCTTGGTCTGTTTCTTTTTCATAACAAACACCTCCTTTTTTGTGCATGAGTTTTTAACGTGCCTTCACGGTCTAAAGCCGTGGTTTCTGGGCCGCGGAGTTAAGGAGTGGGGGAACGGCCCAGAAATCATGGCTCTAGTGGGCTTCCCCTAGCTCTTTCCTTTGGGGAAACCCACCTTTGGTTAAATGTTTATTTGATGTACAGAGTGTATTTAAGAAGTTTACGAAAATTAGTATCAGAACTGCGATATTAAGGTACTAAAAGAGCAAAACTAAATAGCGCCACCCGCTTTGTGGTTAGTTGCTCGCAATCTTGGCACCCAAGAACACTGCACCCAAGAATGTTTCAACTGCCGAGAACGTAGCCAAAATAGCTTCAATTGGCCAACCCCAATTCCACGCTGCATTTAGCGCAGCAATTAAAGTAGCAATTGCTGGTAAGACAATAGACACAAACCAACGCAACGTTTCATAGAGCCAAGTAGGCAAAAATTTCTTGTCCATATTCCTCCTAAATCCTTGGTATTAGATAGAATGGCACGCCAATCTTGATATTCCCATTGGCATCAAAGACATCTGGTTGCGTAGCCCATAATTGGTCGGTATAATACTTCACCGTGCCATCTTCGCCCCATAAATGGCCTTCATCAAGCCCTAAGTCTTTAATTACTTGGCCAAAGGTATCCCCTTGCTTATATGTGTACCAAACCTTAGTTGGTTCTGGCGTTGGTTCAGGATCGGGCACAAACTCTACAATACGCACATCGTTCAAGATTTCGCCCCAACCGAAAAATACTTGATTGTATGGATCAGTAACCTTTTTGCCATCAGAGTAAAATGTACCACAGTCAGCCGCTTCAACGTGCTCGTTTATACTAGCAGTATCTACAAACACCGGCACAGCCACGTCTTTTGGCAGTGTCGATATATCGTGCAAAGTGCCCGCATTTTTATTGGCTAGCATAGCAGCCTTTGCATCATAATACTTAGCCGGCACACCGAACGCTAACCGAACATTTTGTAAACAAAGCCCTGGTTTTGTCCCCATTTTGCTTAAATCAAATGGTTGTACTTGTTTCCACGCCATACTATTCACCCTCCTCGTCTATTTTTATAAGGTCTTCGCCTTCATCTTGAGCGACCACATCGGCAGTACCTTTGTACTCGTCCAAGATTTCTTTTGCTGTTATTTCTTCTTGCATATTTTTACTCCTTTCCTTTAATTAAAATATGCGCTTAGTAACTCCCCCTTCAGAGCCGTACATTTTGACAATCTGTTTGGATTGGCCACTAACAGAGCCATACCATTTGACAATTGGAGTGGCTACGCCATTAACCGAGCCATAATTCTTAAATGACGCAAGTGTCTTTGTTGTGAGTGTTGCACCAGCCGCAGTGCCAATTGTGGTATAAACCCTAGTTTGAATTGTGTAGTGAGTATCAGACGTTAAGTTTTCAATAGTATAAGTGCCAGACGATGCCGTACCGGTGGTAACGGTTTCCATAGTCACCCAAGTCGTGCCACTATCTAGCGAATATTGCACCAACTTATTGGCCGCGTTTCCATCCGCACCGGTTGCCCAATTTATATCAATCGTTGTCTGCGTTACATCCCCAAGTGTAACGGTCGGCGCGCTTGGTTTTGTCGTTACTGATACATCCGTAGAATAACCAGACGGTAAAACGCCGTTAGTGGCGCTAGACCGGAAGTAGTAGGTTGTGTTACCAACTAATGAGCTATATGTATAGTCTGTATCGCCAGTCGTAGTTTTATTGGCCAAAAGGTTGGTCGGCGATGCCGTTGTATCGCCGTAAAGATAAACTGAACCAGTAGATGGTAGGCCAAAGCTAGTTGTTCCCCAAGTCACAGTTGCAGCCGTATTTTCATCATTGAGCACGGCCGATACGGTTGGCATAGTTGGTGCCGTAGCAAATACAAGAGTATCACTGATATAAAGATTGTCCCCAGTCCAACCCCAAGGGCTAGAGTAAAACCGAACGCCAGCATTAACTGAACCGGTTGAAGTGGCTACCGTATCGGTACCACCCCAAATAGCCGTTTCGCCAGTATAATACGTGCCAGATGCATCTATACCCCAAGCAGAGTAGTTACCTACCACACCACCTGAAGTAGTTACCGCCCCCGTATAAAAGTTTCCAGAACTTCCCGCTACATATATTCGCCCTTCGACCGTTACTGTTGTGTTTGTGCTGCTTTGCGATGTTATACGCGCATACATTCGCCAATAAACATCATTGTAACCAGTATTGCCACAATAAACTTCTTTTATCTTCTTCCAAGACGTAGTGATTGTAGTGGACATTTAACCTCCTTATGCCTCGTACACGGCGATAAAGTTGTTAGCAGCCAAAGGCACGCCTTCCCCAGGATCTGTACTTGTCATCGTGATGGTTGGTATAGTAGGCTTGTTGGATAGGTCAGCATAGCTACCAGATGTTGCCACAGTTGAAAGCGCCGATGACGCTACGAAGTTGCTATCATTTGATAAATCGCTAGTTTTGGTCGGGACGATGATGTTAGCAATAGCGTTTGAGCTAGCATTGGCCGTAAAGCTATTCACCAACATACCATTCCTTTGGATGGTGAGTTTGGCATTATTCACGGTTGGTATTGTCGGCTTATTTGACAAATCGCTATACGAGCCAGACGTTGCTACCGTAGCAAGTGATGGAGTGCCAGATAGGTCTGAATATGCACCAGTTGTAGCCACCGTAGCTAAAGTTGGCTTATTTTTGATATAATCTACGGCCGAGCTGTCGGCTTCCGTCCAGTCGGCTTGCACTTGAGCTTCTGGAATAGTTGCGAGTAAATCGTTTGTGGCTGCTAGGCTCTTTCGGTAAGCGTCAATGTCTAAAATAACAGGCAAGTTGGTTCCGGTAGCTGTTGCTATAAATGTAGTAGTATCGAGATAAGATGATGCGCCAGCCAAAGCGTTAAGCTGGCCAATAAGGGTTGTATTTGTAATTTTAGTATCGGTTGAAGTAGATACAATATAGTAAATTACCATATTTGTCGTAGAAAGTTTAGCTCTCCAAGCTGCGATTGTCATTTCTTCTCTATATCTAATACGAAGTTCTCCGACATTAGTAATCATGCTCCCCCACGCAGTAGTGGTTGAACCTACGCTTGCTGGTCGTGCCATGCTATTCACCCATCCATCTCTACCACTTCCCATATACATAAAGTCAGAAATATAGTGATATCTGTAAAAATAATTCTGTGTTCCCGTATAAGAAATCGCCCAGTCTTCGTCAACTGACCCATCAAATATTATTTTCTCTATCGCTTTATGCACATACCACCCATCTGCACCTTTATAGATATAATCTTGGTGATCGCCAATCTTGCAGAGTTCGGTAGAGCCGAGGTCTACGGTGTAGGATTGGCTTTGGTATGGCTGGAATGGGGTGGCGGTAGAGCCAAGCTCTAATTGAAGTTTGATAGTTGCATTTGTAAATACAGAAGTATTTGTAGTCAACAACCTAATCCTATAATATTTATTATTATCCAATGTCACACTGTAACTCTTAGGCTCAGTAGAAGTCAGCCATATAGTTGAGGCAGATGTCCAGTTTGAGGTGCCATCTGGGCTACTTTGTAAAACAATAGCCGAGTTACTAGATGGTTTATCAGTATAGCCAGTAACTTCTGCCGAAAAAACCGCAGAGCCGCTTGTTGTTCTAAAAGTATCAAAATAGAAATTATCAGTTGCTGATGCTGTCCCGTTGATATAAATATACCCATCATCTGTGGTAAAACTTAAACCACCTACAGTTTTAGTTGCAGATGTCTGCAGACTTGCTAAGTTTTTCCCATTCACCGTTACTGTCTGCTCGCCAGTCACTACGTGTATATCTTGTGGATAGTCTGGGTTAGGAGCAGGAGAACCACCAACATAAGGTTCAAAATAAGTAGGGGAAGAACTCACTTCTAGCTGGATATCACTTATATCCAAACTAACACTGGCACCAATAGTTCCACCTGCAATACCTACACTAATTCTGACAATCGAGCTACTTCTTGTAAAAGTAACATAAGTTTGTCCAGAGGGAATAGTATAGTTTGACCGTGCATTGTTTTCATCCCATACGCTAAACTCTAATCGATACGGTGAAGGCATTGGATCTTTTATAGATAACGTATAAGTTGCCGCTGGTAAAGGGCTAGAAAGAGTTGCAGAGTTGATAAACACAGACCAAGTCTGGCCACTAAATGAGCCAGAACCATTAACGGAATTTCCAGAACAGGACCAAACAATCCCATTACTCGTATAATCCCTACTAGGAATATATAACAAATTCTTCCCAGTATAAGTCTGCTGCGTGGTATCGCCATCGAGTTCTATGCTCTGAATTGGCGCCTCAATGGTCTTATCCAATGCCAAAGTCGAGCCAGTTCCAGTCACATTATCTCCGGCAGTAAAGAAATCTGCCGGCACAATATCCGCCGAAATCGTATCGCTTGAAATCGTGATGCCATCACCAGCAGTTAAAGTATTTTGCTTAGCATCCAAAGCATTTTTAAGGTCAGTTTGGTTACTTAGGGTGCCCTGAATACCACCCCAAGTCGCTACCGCAGCACCGGTGGCTTGGATAACATTGCCCGAAGTGATTTCAATACCAGTACCAGCTGTGTATTGAATAGCCCCATCGCGTCCAGCTGGGCCAGTATCACCAGTGTCGCCTTTATCACCTTTAGGAATGCCGAAATTAAAGCGCGCAGCCGAGCTAGAACCTACGTTGGTAACTGTAGCACTTGAACCAGATGGCAAAGTCGTAGTTGAGCCAACCGTGATAGTTGCTGAAATCCCGCGCTCGCCTTGTGGGCCTTCTGGACCAACCGGACCTTGAATACCTTGTGGCCCGGTATCACCCTTAGGACCTTGTAAACCACGCGGACCTTGTGGACCCTCTGAACCGGTATCACCCTTAGGACCTTGTGGGCCTTGAATACCCTGTTCGCCCTGTGGACCTTGAGCACCGGTTTCACCGGTTTCACCCTTTGGGATATAGAAATCGAACACCGCATTTGTGGATGTACCAGTATTTATTACTGATGGGCTAGAAGTGGTAGGCACAGAATAGGCTTGCCCTGCTGTTATAGTTGCAGTTTCGCCCGGATCACCTTTCTCGCCTTGTGGGCCACGCTCATTTTCTTTAACAATCATCTTGATTGTCTGTGTGCCATAATCACCATCTTTTACAATTTGTTTTATTACATTCATTTGTTGCCTTTCTCTCTAATAAGTAGAGCCTTATACCAACTTGTATCTATTTTGTGAGCTTCAGCCCATCTATGAAACGCAGCCCAAGCCTCCCCATTGCCACCAAGCTCAATAAAGTACCTTTGAGCCGTGGTTTCAATAGCGTCAATGTTCTCAGGTTGAGTTTCAATCAAAAAGAACAGCTGCAACCTAGTAGTTGCTAGCTCATTCCTGTCGCATTTGTTTTCAATATTGTTTAATTGATTTTTTATTTGTGCAAAATCACGTTGTTTAACATCGTGCCTAGAAATCAAAAATTGGATAAAGCCAAATAGACCGGCAGAGCCTAGTAGAGCAACCCCTATGTCCATAATCCCCCTAAAAGATAGTTCGTCACGTTATTAACTAACGCACCGCCATTAAGTCTATTATAACACAAAAACACAAATATAGCTTTTATTCGCCACCAGCTTGCGCGTTATTTGGTCCTGGCACCACATTAAATGTACCAATAAACAACCTGTCGGCATTGCTTGTGCCATCGCTATCAGTTTGCACAATATCCACAAAGTATGGCTTATCTGGATCTAAATAGCACTGTGTTTCTGATAAAGTGAACTCAACACGGCCCGGCTCATTGGTGCTATCCGGGATAGTCCCCTGGACCTTAAATACAGCATCAGAGTCATCAGCGTCCATATCCCACGGCTGCGTTTTGCAAGTTAAATAGAGTTTTTTGCTAGTTTTATCAATCCAAGTCCCATCTGGTTTTTGCGCCAAAAATACCACCGTGTTAACACACCCACGGTTGATTGGAGCTAAACGATAAGGACGCAATCCACCACCAAACATTATTTACCCCCACAAGATTTCTTTTTGCGCTTTGGCATGATAGTTACCTATCGCACCGCCATTAGTTTAATTATACCACATTAGTCAGTATAGCCGATACTAATAGTTGCATCTTTAATATCGCCAGTGTTTTTTAATTGGCGGTTTTGTAGCCTACGTAGTTTGCGATGGTACCATTTTCTGACAACCTTGTTTCTTCCTCTTCGGCAGTGGAAGCATGAACAACCCGTATGTAATTTAACATTCATATTATCATTATATCAAAAAACCACCTACCTTAAGTTGCCAACATTGCTGTTGCTGTTCGGTTGGTGGCCGAGGCTTAAAGCGACCTGTGGTATTCAATGGGAGCTCAGTATCGTCTCCCAGCCTTCATCGGCAGGTCTAGCCTCTCAGCTGTAATTATATTATACCATGTTTAGGGCATAAATGTCCTCAACATAAAAAAGACCAGCCCGCCTAAGCCCTAGAGCTTGTAATCGGCAAGCTGGAACCTTTACTTTATTATACCACAGTCTATCGCCATTCTATCAGACATAAGCGAACTTTATAGTTCTTTATAGTACCTCTGTTAAATCGGCGTTAAGCGCTTTATAGTAGCTACTAAGCGAACGTTCTATCGGACAAAAAGACCTAGCCGTTGAGGCTAAGTCTTAATCTACGCATACCACCAAGTCGGATCGAACGACACTCACAGGACGGACGCTGACGAACCCCCGGTCGGATGTCGTGGTACAAGGGCTTAATTCCGCCTTCACTACAATAATAACATAAAAAGCCCCCGTCGGAGGGGCTTTTCTGTTGTTTCCTTGCGGTGGTCTTACCGTACCGCACTGAAAGCTACCATACCATTCATTATACCAAAGCCCCCACTCATTGTCAAGTGGGGGTTTTGTGTTACTAGCTTCTAAATAGACTAGCTAGAAACTGCGGTGCCATCAACGATGGAAGCTACACCATTCTTTTTGGCTTTCAAGATGAATGAGCCA
>Ga0247611_10002170_pt1 | contig 32698 bp, 44 predicted proteins | sample 177DNAGHGhighgp2_FD_192422 | JGI IMG/M metagenome (GOLD analysis project Ga0247611, IMG submission 192422) | Sheep rumen microbial communities from Palmerston North, Manawatu-Wanganui, New Zealand - 1770 DNA GHGhigh gp2 | ecosystem: Host-associated > Mammals > Digestive system > Stomach > Rumen... | reverse complement strand
TTGATAGGGCAGAGGTGTAAGTGAAGTAATTCATTCAGCTGACTGCTACTAATAGGTCGAGGGCTTGACCAAATTTAGGTTAAGACGATTGGTTCTTAAATGTTAGGTATGAAGTATGTTTTTGTTTTTGAAAGTTGATTTTCCATTAGGAATACAGCAGGAGAATTGACTTTTTTATTTACTAAGTAAATTAGTATTCCTCGATAGCTCAATGGTAGAGCACGCGGCTGTTAACCGCGGTGTTGCTGGTTCGAGCCCAGTTCGGGGAGCTTCTGGCGCCATGGTCAAGTGGTTAAGACACCGCCCTTTCACGGCGATAACAGGAGTTCAAATCTCCTTGGCGTCACTTGTCTGCAATCTTAGGTTGCAATTGATTGCAATTAGGAATGCAGTTTTTTTTTAATATGAAATGTTAGTCATGGATCTCTAGCTCAGTCGGTTAGAGCAACCGGCTCATAACCGGTCGGTCCTGGGTTCAAGTCCCCGGAGATCCATTATGGGATCTTAGCTCAGCTGGGAGAGCATCTGCCTTACAAGCAGAGGGTCAATGGTTCGAACCCATTAGGTCCCATTTCATTTTCGCCGGCATGGCGGAATAGGCAGACGCACAGGACTTAAAATCCTGCGGGAGTAAAATCCCATACCGGTTCGACCCCGGTTGCCGGCACTAATGAATATTAAGGAACTACAGAAATGTAGTTCTTTTTTTTATGCCTAAAGAGAAATGTAGTTCCTTTTTTTATGTCTAATGATATTTCTAACTTTCTTATATAGAAAATAGAAAGTATTAGGATGCAAGAATTAATATTTGCAATTCAGGAAAAATAGAAAATTTCAATAGTGTAAAAAGGTACTAAAAAGCGTTAATTTATTGCAAAAATGAATATTGCAAATGCACATTCACTATGATAAAATAATCGTGTATGTGGGAAACACATAAAAATGTTGGAGGAGTTTGCAAATGGTAGTACAGTATAAATGTCCTAATTGCGGCGCAGATATGCGTTTTGATGCTACTACTGGTTTATTAAAATGTGACGCTTGCGGAAATACAATGAAAATTGAAGATATGCCGCATATAGAAACAGAAGATGAATCAGATGGAAAAGAAGATGCGCCTGAGGTCAATCCCTTTGGAGAGGAAGATATAAAAGATGAGGGCGGAGCAGCGAATGAAATCCCGTCAGATCCTAATAGCGGAGAAGCTCATTTTACAGAAGCAGATGCAGAGAATACTGTAGTATATAAATGTAAGAACTGTGGAGCTGAGGTAGTTACAACTAAAGACACAGCAGCAACAGTATGTAGCTTCTGCGGAGCTCCGGTCGTTATTGGAGAAAGAGTAACTGGAGCACTCCAGCCGAAATATGTCATACCGTTTAAAATAACTAAGCAAGAAGCTCAGGAGAAATTCAAAAAGTGGTGTGGTCATGGTCTAATAACTCCAAGAGGATTTATGAACGGTGATAGAATTAAGAATATTACAGGCTTATATGTTCCATATTGGCTTTATGATGTTAATTCAAAGGGATATGCTGATGCAACCTGTACAAGAGTAAAGACCTATACTAGAGGTAATTACAGATATACAGAAACCTCGTACTTTCATGTATATAGAGGTTTTAACATGCAGTATGCAAAAGTACCTGTAGATGCATCTGAACGAATGAATGATGAACTGATGGATAAGGCAGAGCCTTATAATTATGCTGATATTAAAGATTTTAATGCTCCTTATCTTGCAGGTTATTTAGCTGAAAAATATGATTATAAAGCAGAAGATCTAGCAAATAGATTGAATGCGAAGGTATCTAAATATGTAAATGAATTTGTAGCTAAGCAGTTTACTGGCTATCATTCAGTACGATATAATTCAAGAAATATAGACAACGTAAGACAAAACGAATATTATGCAATGCTTCCTGTATGGATGGTAAGCTATGATTATAAAAATAATGAGCATATGTTTATCATGAATGCGCAGACAGGAAAGGTTGTTGGAAAGCCACCGATTAGCAAAGCTAAGACAGTAGCATGGTTTTTAGGAACCTCAGGAATAGCCTTCGCGATTATGAGGCTATTGACAATGATACTTACCTAATAATTAATATTCAGAAAGGGATTACGATGTTTAATATAATAAAAAAAGCTAAAAGGCCGATGGCCTGGTCCATGCTGCTTAGTATGGTATTGGTATTTATGTTCACGGCCCTTGTTTCTTTAGTGGGAATTAAACCTGAGAAAGTAGCTGCAGGCTATTCGCAGCCAGATACAGTTACAACAGAAGCAGGAAAGTATGTTTATGATGAAGCAAACCTTCTGGATTCTTCTGAAGAAGAGCTGATTCATAAAAAAATATTAGAAGTAAAAGAAGAAACTGGAATGACCGCCTATGTATTTTTTGTAGAGGCAGGTAAGAGCGACTATGATAATAATAAGGAAATCCAGAACATATATGATTATGGATTCGATAATGGCACAGTAGAAACAGATGCAGTAATGCTATATTTTGATTATGGGCATCAGGCAGGCTATAGATTTTATGATGTTTATTCCTGGGAAGGGGCCCAGAGGTATATTAATAGCGATAGATGCAGCTCTATTGATGATTACATCATAGATAATATGGGAGATGGTAATTATTATAGTGCATGCAAGAACTTTGTTTCTAGGATAAGCTATTATTATAATTATGTACCAGCGCTTTTAAGACCAGGAGTACAGCTAATAATAGCAATTGTAATAGGAGCTTTTATTACATTAATGATTGTCGCTAATGCAGGTGGCAAGGATACAACTTCTGCAGCAACCTATATGACAAATATACAGGGAGCAGTTACAGCAAGAAGAGATGATTATATAAGAACCTCGGTTACTAAAACGAGAATTGAGTCGTCAAGTGGCAGCAGTGGAAGATCAGGTGGTGGTCATTCCTTCTCAAGCGGCGGCGGACGACATGTATAAAACAAGTGATTAATACTGTTTTATAATAATCTTTATAGTGATTATTGATAAAATAAGAGCATAAATAATTAAAATAAGTAACTATAATTTACAAAAATAGTACTTGCAATTTATTACCAAAATAGGGTAAAATAAAAACGTAGGGTAACAAAATAATTAATTTAATCAAAAAAGATTAATCCCAAAAGATTAGTCCAAAAGATTAATCAAAAAAGATTAATCAAAAAAATTTACCAAAAATTAAGGGGCGCCACCCTAAGGCGCAGAAAGAGGATAAAAAATGGGTTGGATCAAGGATCAATTTTCAAGCGTAGTTGAGTGGAACGAATTCCGTGATGACATGGTATTCTACAAGTGGCCACAGAATGAAATTAAGAAAGGATCAAGACTCATCATCAGACAGGGTCAGGATGCAATCTTCTATTCTCAGGGTAAGATCGAGGGTATCTTCCAGGATGAAGGTGAGTATGATATTGAGTCAAAGATCATTCCAGTTCTTTCAACACTTAAGGGATTTAAGTTTGGTTTCAATTCTGGTATGCGCTGTGAAGTCCTTTTCGTAAATACAAAGCAGTTCCAGGGCAAGTGGGGAACAAAGAATGCAATCAATATTCCAGCTCCTCAGTATGGACCAGGCGGAATGCCAATCAGAGCTTTTGGTACATATGATTTTTCAGCAATGGACTATGTAAAGCTTATAGATAATATTACAGGTGTTAAGGCTCAGGTTACTCAGGAAGATCTTCAGGGCAGAGTATCAAATGTAATCGATCAGCTTCTTATGAAGTGGATCGTTAAGGAAGGCAAGGATATGTTCAACCTTCAGGCTAATTCATTTGATATTTCTAATGGTATCAAGGATGATCTTAATACAGAGATTGCTGATACAGGTCTTGAAATCAAGAAGTTCGTTATCCAGAGCTTCACATACCCAGAGTCAGTTCAGAAGATGATCGAGAAGAATGCTGGTAATGCTATGATCGGCGATGTTACAAAGTATACTCAGATCAATATGGCTGATTCAATGATGCAAGGTGGAAATAATACTGCAGGAAGCACAGCATCAAGCATGGCTCAGATGATGATGGGAATGCAGATGGCTAATCAGATGATGGGTGGCATGAACATGAATGGAAATAATGCAGCAGCTCCAGCAGCAAATGCAGCTCAAGCTCCAGATGCATCAGTTCCAGTAACTCCAGGTGCAAAGTTCTGCCCTAACTGTGGTCAGAAGTTAAATGGTGAAAAGTTCTGTCCTAACTGCGGTCAGAAGCTCATCTAATAAGAGGATATCTATTGAAAAGGGTCTTGGCAATTAGTTGTCTAATAATAGATCTAGATAATCAGTTATCTAAAAATTAATTATCTAATTAAATTAAAAGAAAATGAGACAGGGAAATCATTTATTTGATTTTCCTGTCTTTTATATTGATTTAATTGATTAATAAGTGAAACTATGATATATTAAAAAACGGTGCTTAAAGGCGCAAAATGCCTAAAAAAGAACATAAAAAAATGCATCTATTTTAAGAAGATTATTGGATTAAAAATTATAGCGGATTAATTGAGTAAAATTTGAAATAAATCTGGTTTTATATATTATTTGGTGAGACACAAGGGTTTTTACATTAAATGCTGAACATCTGATTGGAAGGAAAATATAATATCGAAAAAAGTGTGCAATCAAGATAAAAAAAGTAATGTAATAATTCGTAAAAACGACTTAAATACTAAAAAAATCGGCAATTCATGTCAAAAATCTAACATATAATAAAATTGAAAAAGAAAAAGTAGTTTGTTAAAATGTTAATATATAAAGGAAGATATCATATTTGTTTTCGGTTCGGCGAATTTAAAAGTGAAAATTACACTATAAATAAAAGTACAAATTAATATGCAGATAAACCTGTGGAAGAAGTACCAATAAAAGTACGAATCAAAGTAAGGATAAATCTGCGGAAGCACTGTCATAAGAATATGATAAAAGCAGGCAGAATCACGAAAAAAATATGACAATAAGATATAAAGGGAGAAAACAGATGGCTGCAAAGACTAACAAGAAAGCAAAGAAAGCAGAGCCTCAGTATGAGGTATATCCAGTAAGGATTTCACCAGCTGCTTGTGCAGTAGATTTAGGAGATGGATCTGAGAGAGGAGAGTATGTAGATCAGGATTATATTCTTCATACAATAGGAAGACCTCTTAGAAGTATTTCTCTTATGTACTGCTATTATCCGAATGATGAAGGCTGGCCACTTAGATCAAGTGTAGCTTTTAAGGATAAGGAAGTAGGCTTTGCCTGGGATTATCCATATGATGATTACTTTACCTATAAGGGCGGTCTTAATGGAAACAGAGAAGATGAGCCATTTAATTATATGAGAGAAATCCGCCGTCATGGTCAGGATATTACTCTTACAATAACTATGGATCCACATCTTTCAGATGAACATCTTATTGCAATAGCAAAGGATTTAAAGACCTTCGGAAGAGTATTCCTTCGTGTAAATCATGAAGCAACAGGAACCTGGTTTGAGTTCACAAAGAGAGCAACTCAAAAGGAAATAGGTGATTTCTTTGCTCATTTTACAGAAATCCTTAAGAAGGAAGCTCCTAATGTAACCACCATTCTTTGCACAGGTGGTGTAGATGAAAAGAATTCTAAAAAGATAGAAAAGGGCGATGATATGGCAGAGGGCATCAAGGCTGCTGGTATCATGTCAATAGATAAATATTTTGCGCTTCATTACGGCTGGCCTTATGATGTAGCTGAAAGAGGAGGAAAATCTCATCTTCGTTATAACATAAAGGATGTAATGAACTATACTAAAAAGTCATATGAGTTATTCAAGAATATGCGCGGCGGAAAGCCTACTCCGATGATGATGAGTGAGCTGAATTCAGATGGTGACGTTACAGGACCATATGATCAGGTAAACCAGGTAAAGGAATTCCTTGATATGATAAAGAAGGAAAAGATGACCTGGTTCTCAGGCTTCTCATTCTATCAGTTCAGAGACAGAGGACGTCTTGGCCTTGAGATAGAGGATCCAAATAATCCAAATGTAGGTATAAAGCAGCCAATTATGGATTATTTCAAGAAAATGGTACATGATCCATATTTCTCACCAAAGATCAGAAAGTCAAGTACAAAAGAAGTTCAGTTCCCTGTTCAGCTCCGTTGGGGCAATTCAGAGGATGCAGATGGACTTGCAGTAAAGCTTCACTTAGAAAAGAATCCTCATTTCTGTGAGTTATATTTTGAGGAAGATTTAAATCTCATGATAGAGCTTAATGGAACCTGGTTCTATAAGGCACCTGGTACTAAGGTAGTTGATTTAATGGAAGCTTTCTTTAATAAGCCAATTAAATCAGCAAAAGATCTTACACTTAAGTTCTTTGCACCACCGGCAACAGGAGAGAATGATCTTTCAGCAGAAGATGGCATTAATAACGTATATACAACAATGAATGCACTTCCAAAGATCCGTATTGAATATGAGCCTGTAGAAATAAAGGCTACTTAAAAATAAACTTGTTGGTAAATTCACTATAAAAGTAATCGGCAGCAGAGTAAATGCTGCCGATTTTTTGTTGACAGAATGTTTTTAGTGGTGTAGTATAACAAGTGCAAATTTAAATGAAAGAGGAAAAGAAAATGTGGGTAGCAGAAAATTGGAAAGATTATGAGATATTAGATACCTCTGAGGGGGAGAAGCTTGAGAAGTGGGGAGAATATGTTCTAGTTCGTCCCGACCCACAGGTAATATGGGATACACCAAAGGGCTATGATTGGAAAAAAATAAATGCGCATTATCATAGAAGTCATGAGGGCGGTGGAAGCTGGGAGTTCATAGATCTTCCGGAGGTATGGAAGATAAATTATGGAAAGCTTACCTTTGCGTTAAAGCCATTTTCTTTTAAGCATACCGGACTTTTTCCAGAGCAGGCAGTAAACTGGGACTGGATGACTCAGAGATTGCAGAATGCTATTATTAATAGAAGAAACTCTGAAAATGTAGAAGAAAATAGTGAGCCTATAAAGGTTCTTAATCTGTTTGCATATACAGGAGGAGCAACCTGTGCATGTGCTCTTGCAGGACATAAAGAAGGAACGGAAATGTCGGTAAAGGAAAATTATCAGGTATCCGTTACTCATGTAGATGCATCAAAGGGCATGGTAGGCTGGGCAAAGGAAAATGCAGCCTTATCAGGAATGGAAAATGCTCCTATCAGATGGATAGTTGATGACTGTGTTAAGTTTGTAGAAAGAGAAATCCGCAGAGGAAATCACTATGATGCAATATTAATGGATCCTCCATCCTATGGAAGAGGACCAAAGGGAGAAACCTGGAAAAATGAAGAATGCATCTTTAATCTCGTAAAGCTTTGCATGCAGCTTATGTCAGATAAACCGGTTTTCTTCTTGATTAATGCATACACTACCGGACTTGCTCCGGCAGTTCTTAAATATATGCTTGGTCTTACAATGGAAAAAAAATATGGAGGAGTTACCTTATCAGAGGAAATTGGTCTTAGAGTAAAGAAGACAGGACTCATATTACCAGAAGGTGCATCAGGAAGATGGACTACTAAGGAGTAAAGAAGACAGGACTCATATTACCAGAAGGTGCATCAGGAAGATGGACTACTAAGGAGTAAAGAAGACAGAACTTATCTTACCAGAAGGTGCAAAATTAAGATGGACTACAAGTACCATTAGCCTGAATTAAAGAAGGAATAGAAATATCAAAAGTAGTTTATAATAGAAATATCAAAAGTAGTTTATAATAGAAATATCAAAAGTAGTTTATATTAGAAAGAACAGAAACAGTAAAAAAGTTAATAAGAAGCGAAAGCCGAAGTAGTAAAAAATAGTAGTAGCTCAAAAAAGACCAGTACCAAAAGTAAAATAAAATATAAAAATGACGATTTTTGTAAATTGATATAATGAAAAAAATGCACAAAAAAAATCAGAATAAGGACGAAAAATCGTCAATATTGAAAATAAAAAAAATAAAAAAGTGCTTGCAATTTGAAAAAAGTTGTGATACAATGATGTGCGTTGTGGCGTTGATAGCGTTGAAGCGAGAAGTTGCTGCCCTATGTGGCAGGTTATTCCGTGGAGCGAATGTCAAGTTATGAAACTGGCGACAAGTCACTGTACAGCATTGCGGAAATGTTTGCTGCACTTAAGTAGAATTTTAGGTAAAGCACGGTTTACGTTGAACTGTGTCAAATACATAAAAATTTTCAGCCAGGGAAAGAGTTAGCTTTTTTGTATGTCCACATAAGTGGAAACTGCAAAGAAGATTTAAAGTAACACTTCCTTGGTTTTATTTAAGGGTAAACAGGAAACGCACGGCCGGGTACAGTCACCAATGTCGTACTAGGAGACACACAGTACGAAAAAGGAGGCGGCTATATTTTATGGCACAGGTAATGAGAATCACTTTAAAGGCATATGATCATCAGTTAATCGATGCATCAGCTGCAAAAATCGTTGAGACTGCTAAGAAGTCAGGCTCAAAGGTATCAGGACCAGTTCCACTTCCAACAAAGAAGGAAGTTGTAACAATCCTTCGTGCAGTTCATAAGTATAAGGACTCACGTGAGCAGTTCGAGCAGAGGACCCATAAGAGATTAATCGATATCATTAACCCTACTCAGAAGACTGCAGATGCTTTAGCTAGATTAAGCATGCCAGCAGGTGTTTCAATCGACCTTAAGATGAGAAACAACTAATCTGAGAAACAATCAACAAACTTATTTAATTTACTAGTATGATCCTCGAAATTTAGGATCCGCTGTAGGAAGGAATCAAAAATGAAGAAAGCAATTTTAGCTAAGAAGGTCGGCATGACCCAGGTCTTCTCTGAAGATGGAAAGCTTACTCCTGTAACAGTATTACAGGCAGGCCCATGCGTAGTACTTCAGGTTAAGACAACAGAAAACGATGGATACGAGGCAGTTAAAGTAGGTTTCGACGAAATCAGAAATGTACTCGTAAATAAGCCAAACGCAGGCATTTATGCAAAGGCAGGAGTTTCAAACAAGAGATTCATGAAGGAATTCAAGTTTGAGAACTCAGCAGAATACAAGGTAGGTCAGGAAATTAAGGCCGATATCTTCGCAGCTGGAGATAAAGTAGATGCTGTAGGTACTACAAAGGGTAAAGGTTACCAGGGCGCAATCAAGCGTTGGGGACTTTCAAGAGGACCTATGAAGCACGGTTCAAAGTATCACAGACATGCAGGTTCAAACGGACCAGCAACAACTCCTGGACGTGTTTTACCAGGCAAGCATATGCCTGGACAGATGGGTGCAGTTCGCGCAACAGTACAGAATCTTGAAATCGTATCTGTAGATGCAGAGAAGAACATGATTCTTGTTAAGGGCGCAGTTCCAGGCCCAAAGAAGGCTCTTGTACTGATCAAAGAATCAGTAAAGGCTAACTAATGAGAAAGGAGGAGACATACCACAATGGCAAATGTTACATTATATAATATCGAAGGAAATGAAGTTGGAACACTTGAAATTGCAGATAGCGTATTTGCAATAGAGAATGTTAATACTCATCTTATGCATAAGGCAGCTGTTAGCCAGCTCGCTAATAAGCGTCAGGGTACACAGTGTGCAAAGAGCCGTTCAGAGGTTCGTGGCGGTGGAATTAAGCCATGGAAGCAGAAGGGAACAGGTCATGCTAGACAGGGTTCTATCAGAGCAGCTCAGTGGGTTGGCGGCGGAATGATTTTCGCAGTTAAGCCAAGAGATTATGTAGTAAAGCTCAACAAGCAGGAAAGAGCATTAGCAATAAAGAGTGCTCTTACAACAAAGGTAAATGACAAGAAGATTTTCGTTCTTGATTCACTTGAGCTTGAAGAAGGTAAGACAAAGAAGATGGTATCTGTTCTCAACAATCTTAAGGTTAGCAAGGCACTTGTTGTTCTTGCAAACGCTAAGACAGAAAAAGAGGATGGTACAATCGAGGAGAACGAGGCACTTGCAGCAGCAAATGCTAAGGCAATCCAGGCAGCAAAGAATATTCCGGATGTCAGAACAGTATACAATAACTCAATTAGTGTATATGATATCCTCAAGTATGATAGTCTTGTAATCACACAGGATGCAGTTAAGAAGATTGAGGAGGTGTACGCATAATGGCAGATTTAAAGTATTATGACGTAATCCTTAAGCCAGTTGTTACAGAGAAGAGCATGAACGAGATGAGTGAGAAGAAGTATACATTCCTCGTTAATACAGCTGCAACAAAGGGCCAGATCAAGGATGCTGTAGAGAAGATGTTCCCAGACACAAAGGTTGAGTCAGTTAAGACAATGAATCTTGACGGCAAGACAAAGAGACGTGGAATGACATATGGAACAACAGCAGCAAAGAAGAAGGCAACAGTTAAGCTTACAGAGGATTCAAAGGAAATCCCAGTATTCTCAGGACTGTAATTTAGCCAAACAAAATAAATAAAAGTCTTAAATAAAAGACCGGGACATGCAGAAAAACGAAAATCGTATGTATTGCATGTTACTAGAAAAGGAGATTTAAAATGGGCATTAAGAAGTTTAAGCCATATACACCTAGTAGAAGAAATATGACTAGCTTAGACTATTCTGAGATCACAACAAATGTACCAGAAAAGTCATTACTTGTTTCAAAGAACAGCAAGGCAGGTCGTAACAATCAGGGTAAGATCACAGTAAGACACCATGGCGGCGGCGGAAGAGTAAAGTACAGAATCATCGATTTCAAGAGAAATAAGGATGATATCGCTGCAACAGTTAAGACAATCGAGTACGATCCAAACAGAACAGCAAACATCGCACTTGTTGTTTATGCAGATGGTGAGAAGAGATATATCATTGCTCCAAACGGACTTAAGGTTGGCGATGTTCTTCATAGCGGAGAGAATGCAGAAATCAAGATCGGTAATTCACTTCCTCTTGTAAACGTCCCAGTAGGTTCATCAGTTCATAACATTGAGCTTGTACCAGGCCGTGGTGCTCAGCTTGTACGTAGTGCAGGTGGTTCAGCACAGCTTATGGCTAAGGAAGGTAAGTATGCAACACTTCGTCTTCCATCAGGTGAGATGAGAATGGTTCCTATTATGTCTCGTGCAACAATCGGAACAGTAGGAAATGGAGAGCATGAGCTTGTTAATTATGGTAAGGCTGGTCGTGTTCGTCATATGGGCGTTAGACCAACAGTTCGTGGTTCAGTTATGAACCCTAATGACCATCCACACGGTGGTGGAGAAGGTAGATCACCTATCGGTCGTTCTGGACCTCTTACACCATGGGGCAAGCCAGCACTTGGTTATAAGACACGTAACAAGAAGAAGAGTTCAAACAAGCTTATCGTTAGAAGAAGAAACGGTAAGGCATTAGTATAATAGAGGAGGACAAATAAATGGCACGTTCACTTAAGAAAGGCCCATTCGCTGATGAATACCTCCTTAAGAAGGTAGATGAAGTTGTAAAGAAGGGCGGAGCTGAAGTTATTAAGACTTGGTCACGTCGTTCAACAATCTTCCCTCAGATGGTAGGCCTTACAATCGCAGTTTACGATGGAAGAAAGCATGTTCCTGTATATATCACAGAGGACATGGTTGGTTACAAGCTTGGTGAGTTCGTTGTTACAAGAACATTCAAGGGTCATGTAGCTGACAAGAAGGGTTGATAAATAACTAATAAATCAAAGCTAAATAAGCAGCATGCAGTATAAACTGCAGAAGCTGCTGAAAAGCTGGAAGAATATTTACGGAGAACCGTAAGAATACAGGAGGATATCTATGGCTAAGCAGCAGGCAGCAGCAAAGAAGCAGCATAGATCACAGGTTAAGAGAGAAAGAAACGAACAGAACAGAGACAGAAGACCATCTGCAAAGTTATCTTATGCAAGAGTATCTGTTCAGAAGGCATGCTTTGTACTTGATTCAATCAGAGGCAAGGATGTCAACACAGCAATGGCTATACTTGAGTACAATCCAAGATATGCATCAGCAGTTATCTTAAAGCTTCTCAAGTCAGCAGTAGCAAACGCAGAGAATAATAATGGCATGAAGGGTGAAAACCTTTATGTTGAAGAGTGCTATGCAAACAGTGCTCCTACAATGAAGAGAATTCAGCCAAGAGCACAGGGCAGAGCATACCGCATCTTAAAGAGAATGAGCCATATTACAGTGGTTCTTAATCAGAAGGAGGATAAGTAATGGGACAGAAAGTTAATCCTCATGGTTTGAGAGTAGGCGTTATCGCTGATTGGGAGTCAAAGTGGTATGCAGACAAGAAGAATTTTGCAGATAACCTCGTTGAAGACCATAAGATCAGAGAGTATATCAAGAAGAAGCTTTTCAATGCAGGCATTGCAGAGCTTGTTATCGAACGTACAACTGATACAGTTAAGGTTACAATCCTCACAGCTAAGGCTGGTGTTGTAATCGGAAATAAGGGTTCAGAAATTGAGAAGCTTAAGAAGGAAGTTCAGAAGCTTACATCAAAGAAGGTAGAGCTCGAAATTAAGGAAGTTAAGAGACCAGACGGAAATGCTCAGCTCTCAGCAGAGAACATTGCAGCACAGCTTGAAAACCGTGTAGCTTTCCGTAAGGCTATGAAGAAGGCAGTTACAAGTGCTATGAAGACAGGTGCAAAGGGTGTTAAGGTTAAACTCGGCGGACGTCTTGGCGGCGCAGAAATTGCACGTAAGGAAAGCATCAGTGAAGGAACAATCCCACTTCAGACAATCCGTGCAAACATCGATTATGGCTTCGCAGAGGCTCATACAACATATGGTAAGATCGGTGTTAAGGTATGGATCTACAAGGGAGAGGTTCTTCCAGCAAAAAAACAGCAGAATAAAAAGGAAGGCGGCGATAAATAATGTTAATGCCAAAGAGAGTAAAGCATCGTAAGCAGTTCCGTGGATCTATGGCTGGTAAGTGTACTAGAGGAAATAAGATCCTTCACGGAGAGTTCGGAATTATCGCTACTGAGCCAGCTTGGATCAGATCAAATCAGATCGAAGCAGCCCGTATCGCTCTTACACGTTATGTAAAGCGTGGCGGTCAGGTTTGGATCGATATTTTCCCAGATAAGCCAGTTACAGCACAGCCTGCTGAAACTCGAATGGGTTCAGGAAAAGGTTCAGTTGAGTACTGGGTAGCAGTAGTTAAACCAGGTCGTGTATTATTTGAGATTGCAGGCGTAGCAGAGGCAGACGCAAGAGAAGCTCTTCGTCTTGCTGCAACAAAGCTTCCTGTTAAGTGTAAGGTTTACTCAAAGGATATGCTCAACGCTCAGGTAGAGGCTCGCGAAGGAGGCGCTGACAACTAATGAAGACAAAAGAATACAGAGACGAATTAAAGAATAAGTCAGCAGAAGAACTTAAGGTAGAGCTTGAGAACGCAAAGAAGGAGCTCTTCAACTTAAGATTCCAGAATGCAACAAACCAGCTCGATAACACAGCAAGAATTACACAGGTCAGAAAGAACATAGCTAGAATTAATACAATACTTGTTCAGAAGACTAAGGAAGCTTAATGCTGAGTCACGCGGAAAGGAGAAAATCAATGGAGGAGAGAAATCTTCGTAAGGTCCGTGTCGGAGTAGTAGTAAGCGACAAGATGGACAAGACAATCGTTGTTGCCATTGTAGATAACGTAAGACATCCACTTTATGGCAAAATCGTAAAGAGAACATATAAGCTTAAGGCTCATGATGAGAACAATGAGTGCAAGATCGGCGACAGAGTTAAGGTAATGGAGACAAGAGCGCTTTCTAAGGATAAGAGATGGAGACTTGTTTCAATCGTTGAGAAGGCTAAGTAATTTGTTCGATAATTTGAAAGGAGTATCCAATTATGGTTCAGACAGAGTCAAGGCTTGCTGTCGCAGATAACACTGGAGCAAAAGAGCTTTTAGTTATAAGAGTAAACGGTGGATCTACAAGACGTTATGCAGGCATCGGCGATATCATCAAGTGTGCAGTTAAGGACGCTACACCAGGTGGAATGGTAAAGAAAGGTGACGTCGTTACAGCAGTAGTTGTTCGTACTGTTAAGGGCGTACATCGTAAAGATGGTTCATACATCAAGTTTGATGAGAACGCAGCAGTTATCATAAAGGATGATAACACACCAAAGGGAACACGTATTTTCGGACCAGTAGCCAGAGAACTTCGTGATAAGAGTTTCATGAAGATTGTTTCATTGGCTCCTGAGGTACTGTAAGGAGGTCTATGATGGCATCATCAAAGATTAAGAAGGGTGATACTGTTCAGGTAATCACTGGAAAAGATAAAGGCAAGACCGGAGAAGTTCTTGAAGTTAAGGACGGGAAGGTACTTGTTAAGGGCATCGGTATTGTAAAGAAGCACCAGAAGCCTACACAGGCTAATCCAAAGGGCGGCAGAGTAGAGCAGGAAGCTTTCATCGACGCTTCAAACGTAATGTATGTATACAAGGATAAGCCAACTAGAATCGGATTCAAGCTTGTTGAAGGTTCAAACGGCAAGAAGAACAAGGTTCGTATTGCAAAGTCAACTGGCGAAGAAATCGACGGTTAATTTGTTGGAAGGAGGAAAGACTTTAAATGACACGTTTAAAGGAGCAGTATATTAATGAAATTGCACCTGCTATGCAGAAGAAGTTCAACTATGAGAACGTAATGCAGATCCCAAAGCTTGATAAGATCGTTATCAACATGGGTGTAGGTGAAGCAAAGGAAAATGCAAAGGCTCTTGACTCAGCAGTTAAGGATCTTACAACAATTTCAGGACAGAAGCCTGTAATCACAAAGGCTAAGAAATCAATCGCAAACTTCAAGATCCGTGAAGGTCTTGCAATCGGCTGCAAGGTAACTCTTCGTGGCGACAAGATGTATGAGTTTGCTGATCGTCTTATCAATCTTTCATTACCACGTGTACGTGACTTCAGAGGCGTTAACGCTGATGCATTCGATGGTCGTGGAAACTATGCTCTTGGTATCAAGGAGCAGATCATCTTCCCAGAAATCGAGTATGATAAGGTTGACAAGGTAAGAGGTATGGATATTATCTTCGTTACAACGGCAAAGACTGATGAAGAGGCTCGTGAGCTTCTTAGACAGTTCGGAATGCCATTTGCAAAGTAATCTAAGGAGGGAATTCAATGGCAAAGTTGTCAATGAAACTTAAGCAGCAGAGAAAGCCTAAGTTCTCATCACAGGGCTATACACGCTGCAGGATTTGTGGACGTCCACACGGCTATCTTAGAAAATACGGTATTTGCAGAATCTGCTTCCGTGAGTTAGCATATAAGGGCGAGATACCAGGTGTTAAGAAGGCAAGCTGGTAATTAGTGAAAGGAGGCAAATTCAAATGGCAATGAACGATCCAATTGCTGATATGCTTACAAGAATCCGTAATGCAAATACAGCAAAGCATGATACAGTAGATGTACCAGCATCAAAGATGAAGGTTTCTATCGCAGAAATTCTTTTAAAGGAAGGTTACATCAAGGCTTTCGAGCTTGTTGATGCAGGTAGCTATCAGAATATCCATATCACACTTAAGTATGGTAAGGATAAGAGCGAGAGAATTATCACTGGACTTAAGAGAATTTCTAAGCCAGGTCTTCGTATCTATTCAAATTCAGCAGAACTTCCTAAGGTTCTTGGTGGACTTGGAACAGCAATCGTTTCAACAAACAAGGGCGTTATCACAGACAAGGAAGCTAGAAAGCAGAATGTTGGTGGCGAAGTTATCGCATTCGTTTGGTAATTAATATAAATATAACTTAACCGTTATGTTCCGTTAAAGAAGTCAATATCGTGCAATCAGGCACATCTATTTGTCTGCAGGTACTTAAAGCAGAAAATTTAAGCCTGTGAACATATGGAGATTCCTAAATAGGAAAGGTATAGATACTCTTTATCGGGTGATTTGACAGCATGCTAAATAGAGGTATGTACATATAAAATATGATATGTCGTTCCTATAAGGAACGTGTCAGCATGAAAATACTAAGGAGGTACGGGCATGTCACGTATAGGAAAGATGCCAATCGCTGTACCAGCTGGAGTAACAGTTGATATAGCAGAAAATAACAAAGTGACTGTTAAGGGTCCTAAGGGAACTCTTGAAAGAACATTCCCAGCAGAGATTTCAATTGCTCTTGAGAATGGTGAAATTAAAGTAACAAGACCTAACGACGAGAAGAATGAAAGAGCTCTTCATGGTCTTGTAAGAACACTTATACACAACATGGTTGTAGGTGTTACAGAAGGATATACAAAGACACTTGAACTTAATGGTGTAGGTTACAGGGCTTCAAAGTCAGGTGACACACTTACACTTAACCTCGGATATTCACATCCTGTAATTATGAAGGATCCAGAAGGCGTTAAGACAGCTACTTCTGAAAATGGTAAGACAAGCCAGACAATCATCACAGTTACAGGTATAGATAAAGAAAAAGTTGGCCAGTACGCAGCTGAAATCAGATCTAAGCGTGGACCAGAGCCTTACAAGGGCAAGGGTATCAAGTATGCTGACGAAGTTATCAGACGTAAGGTCGGCAAGTCAGGTAAGAAGTAAAAGGAGGCGTGAACAAAAATGGTTAGTAAGATTTCAAGAAGTGAAGTTCGTGTTAAGAAGCATGATAGAATGCGCAACCGTTTTTCTGGAACTGCTGAAAGGCCACGCCTTGCTGTATTCAGAAGCAACAGCCACATTTATGCTCAGATAATTGATGATACTGTAGGCAAGACTCTTGTTGCAGCATCAACAACAGAGAAGGCTGTTAAGGAAGCTATCGAGAAGACAAACAACATTGATGCAGCTTCATATATTGGTAAGCTTGTTGCTGAAAGAGCACAGGAGAAGAACATCAAGGCAGTTGTATTCGATAGAGGCGGTTTCCTTTATCATGGAAAGATCAAGGCTCTTGCAGATGCTGCTAGAGAAGCTGGTCTTGAATTCTAATTGGAGAGAGGAGAAAACATGAACAGAGATCATTCAAATAATGACGCTGTTAAGCAGCAGGATGAGTTCGAAGATAAAGTAGTTACAATTAAGCGCGTAACTAAGGTTGTTAAAGGTGGTAGAAACATGCGCTTTTCTGCTCTCGTTGTAGTTGGAGATAAGAAGGGTCACGTTGGCGTAGGTATTGGTAAGTCAATCGAAATCCCTGAAGCAATCCGTAAGGGCAAAGAAGATGCTATGAAGCACCTTGTAACAGTAGCACTTGACGAGAATGGATCAGTTCCACATGATTACACATCAAAGTTCTCAGGATCATCAATCGTATTCAAGAGAGCTGGCGAAGGTGTAGGTATCATTGCAGGTGGTGCAGTTCGTAGCGTACTTGAGCTTGCAGGCTTCAAGAACGTACGTAGTAAGATATTAGGATCAAATAACAAGAAGAACGTAGTTCTTGCAACACTTAAGGGTCTTGGCGAGTTAAAGACACCTGAGCAGGTAGCAGCAGCACGTGGTATCGCTGTTTCTGATCTTGTTTGATTGAAAGGCAGGTAAAAAAATGGCTGAATTAAAGGTAACATTGGTAAAGTCAACCATCGCTGCTATCCCTAATCATAAGAAGGTTGTTAAGGCTTTAGGACTTAACAAGGTAAACAGCACAAACGTTTTACCAGATAACAGCGCAACAAGAGGTATGATCACAAAGGTTAGACATCTTGTTAAGGTTGAAGAAGTTTAATTCCTAATTGGAGGTATCACAATGAATTTAACAGATTTAAGACCAGCAGCTGGTGCTACTCATAGCGCTAACTTCAGACGTGGTCGCGGCAATGCTTCCGGAAACGGTAAGACAGCTGGTAAGGGTAGCAAGGGCCAGAAGGCACGTTCAGGAGCACCTAGAACAGGCTTTGAAGGTGGTCAGCTTCCATTATATAGAAGACTTCCTAAGAGAGGCTTCCATAACAGAAATTCAAAGGAAATTATTGCTATCAATATAGCTGCACTCAATGTATTTGAGGATGGCGCAGAGGTATCAGTAGATACACTTATTGCTAAGGGTATTGTTACAAACCCTAAGGATGGCGTAAAGATTCTTGGAAATGGAGAACTTACTAAGAAGCTTAATGTTAAGGTTTCAGCTTTCTCAAAGTCAGCTGAAGAGAAGATTAAGGCTCTTGGTGGAAATGCAGAGGTGATCTGATGTTTAAAACAATCAGGAATGCTTTTAAAGTAAAGGAAATCAGGATGAAGCTATTATATACATTCGGTGTATTATTAATAGTTAGACTTGGTTGCCAGCTTCCTGTACCAGGCATCAATCAGGAATATTTTAAATACTGGTTGGATACTCAGTTCGGTGACCTCGGTTTCCTGAACACTCTGACTGGTGGTTCTTTTGAACAGATGTCTATATTTGCTTTGAATATTACACCATATATTACTGCTTCAATTATTATGCAGCTGCTCACAATTGCTATTCCAAAGCTCGAAGAGATGCAGAAGGATGGCGAGAGCGGCCGCAGACAGATTGAAAAGATCACAAGATTCGTTACTATCGGACTTGCAGTTCTTGAGTCTGTAATGATGGCAATCGGCTTCGGTAATACAAACGGAGTTCTTTCAGGTGGTTTAACATTTACAAATGTAGTTACCATCACAGCATCATTCACAGCAGGTGCAGCATATATGATGTGGCTCGGCGAAAGAATTACAGAGAATGGTATTGGTAATGGTATTTCAATAGTACTTCTTATCAATATTGTTGCAGATCTTCCAAATTCTATGGCAGCACTTAGTACAAAGTATGTAAGGGGTGCGTCATCAGTAGGTATTGGTATTGTAGCAGCTTTGATAATTCTTGCTATTCTTGTTGGGCTCGTTGTACTGATCATTATCCTTCAGGATGCTGAAAGAAGAATCTCAGTACAGTACGCACAGAAGGTACAGGGAAGAAGACTTGTAGGTGGACAGTCATCATTTATACCATTAAAGGTTAACACTGCTGGTGTAATGCCAGTTATCTTTGCGGTATCAATTATGCAGTTCCCTATTATTGTTAGCTCGTTCTTTGGAGTTAAGCCAGCTAGAGCATATTTCTGGCCAAAGGTTCTTTATATGTTAAATCAGGGTAACTGGTTCAATGTTAAGGACTGGGGAGAATTTAAGTATACAGTTGGTGTAATTTTATATCTTGTACTTCTTGTATTCTTTGCTTACTTCTATACTTCAATCACATTCAATCCGAATGAGGTTTCACAGAACATGAAGAAGCAGGGCGGTTTTATTCCGGGTATTCGTCCAGGAAGACCAACAACAGAGTATCTTACAAAGGTGCTTAATTACATTGTACTTATAGGTGCAATCGGACTTGCTATTGTTGCATTATTACCACTTATTCTTTGTGGTATATTTAGTGTACAGGTATCGTTCGGTGCAACTTCAATTATCATTATCGTAGGTGTTGTACTTGAAACATTGAATCAGATTGAGTCAATGATGCTCGTAAGACATTATAAGGGATTCCTTAACGATTAATGAATAAATATTGATAATCAATACCCATCAGAGAAATCTGGTGGGTATTTTTTATTAGCCTAAAAATATAACTTGCTTTTTTTAAGTAAATATTGTAGAATTAATATTTGTGAATGTAGTGAAAGAAAGAAAATGACAAATTAATAATTTAATGGAGGAATTACTATGAAAGTAGTTATGTTAGGCGCACCAGGTGCAGGAAAGGGCACTCAGGCAAAAAAGATAGCAGCAAAGTACAATATACCACATATTTCAACAGGAGATATCTTCAGAGCCAACCTTAAGAATGGAACAGAGCTTGGAAAGAAAGCAAAGGTTTATATGGATCAGGGAGCATTAGTTCCAGACGAGCTTACACTTGAGCTTATCATGGACCGCTTCAAGAATGACGACTGCAAGAACGGATATGTTCTTGATGGTTTCCCACGTACAATTCCTCAGGCTGAAGCTCTTACAAAGGCTCTTGCAGCTGAAGGCCAGAAGCTTGATATTGCTATTGATGTTGAGGTTTCAGATGAAAGAATTGTAAAGAGAATGGGCGGAAGAAGAGCATGCCCAAATTGCGGAATGACATATCACATTGAGACACTTAAGCCACAGAAGGAAGGCATCTGTGATAAGTGCGGAACAGAACTTATTGTTAGAGATGATGACAAGCCAGAGACAGTATTAAAGAGACTTAGTGTATATCATGAGCAGACACAGCCTCTTATTGAGTATTATGCAAATGAGAAGATCCTTTTGACAGTAGATGGAACAAAGGATGCTGATGTTGTATTTAGCGAGATTGTTGAAGCTCTTAAGTAATTGAATAGAAAGTGTTAAAAGAATATGGCAATAATAATTAAGACAGAAAAAGAACTCGAGCTTATGCGTGAAGCAGGAGTATGTATGTCAAAGGTCCATAGTTTTGTAGAGACATTAATCAGACCAGGTATTTCGACATATGATCTTGATCAGGAAATTGAAGCTTATATCAGAAGTCTCGGATGTATTCCAACAGAAAAGGGATACGAAGGATATCCAGCATCAATTTGTGCTTCTGTTAATAATGTAGTAGTACATGGAATTCCTAGAAAGGATATAATCCTTAAGGAAGGTGATATTATTTCTGTTGACATAACACTTGCAAAGAATGGATATCAGTCTGATGCATGCCGTACACTTCCAGTTGGTAAGGTAAGCGAAGAGGCAGAACGTCTCATGAGAGTAACAAAGGAAAGCTTTTTCAAGGCGACTCAGCAGGCTTATGTAGGAAATCATTTATTTGATATTTCTGCAGCCATGGACGAGTATGTAATCAAGAACGGCTATAGCACTGTTCGTGATCTGACAGGACATGGAATCGGCAAGGATATGCATGAAGATCCTATGGTACCTTGCTATAAGCAGAAGAGACGTGGACCAAAGCTCGTACATGGAATGACAATCTGTATAGAGCCAATGGTAAACCAGGGAACCTGGCAGCTATATTACTCAAATGATGATGAGAATTGGACTCTTGAGACAGCAGATGGAAGACTGTCTTCTCACTACGAGAATACTATCGCTATCACAAATGAGGGTCCAGAAATACTTACACTTACAGAGGGTGAAGAGATTCCTGAATTTTTCAAGAATGATCTTCATATTAATAAACATATGTTGTAAAGAAAGGGGAAAGTGAAAAATGTCAAAGGACGATGTACTCGAGGTAAAAGGAAAGGTTTTAGAAAAGCTTCCAAATGCAATGTTCAGAGTTGAACTTGAAAATGGACTTGAAATTATTGCTCATATTAGTGGAAAGCTTCGTATGAATTATATCAAGATTGTACCGGGAGATACTGTTACAATCGAAATGTCACCATACGATCTCACAAAGGGCAGAATAACCTGGCGTGCAAAATAATTTTGAAGAAAAATTTCTATAATAGTAATGTGTTTAACAACGCATATGTTTAGTAACGTATATGTTAAAAAACGCGTATGTTTAGTACTGTATATGTTTAACAACGCGCATATTTAGTACCGTATATGTTTAGTAACACAAATGTTTAATAACGCATATGTTTAGAGCATTATATATAGGAAGAAAAAATTTAATAATAAAGAAGAAAAAAGTCCTTGACATTTTAGAGAAAGGTGTGCTATAATGTCAAATGGACTTTTTTTGAAAGGAGAAAACTTATGAAGGTAAGATCTTCTGTGAAGCCTATGTGCGAAAAGTGCAAGGTAATCAAGAGAAAAGGTTCAATCATGATTATTTGTGAGAACCCTAAGCACAAGCAGAGACAGGGTTAATGAGCCTATCTCAAACTGAGGCGGTATTTATTTCAATATATAAAAGTGTGAATCCGTGTAAATACTCGGCACCATATATTGCGAAATAGTTCCTGCTTTCTGTGTTACGATGGTCCGATCTAAATTCAGTAAAAACTCTCAAATGCTGAAGGAGAGACGGATGGCATTGTGATATTGTGGTCGTATATCACGGCTAAGGACCAGTATGCATCTAATCTGGCCTTCTATCATCAATTATTATAGATGATAGTACAATTTAAAGCGGCTGAAGGATGAAGCGGCATCCACGCCTGCTTCCACTATTATCAGCAGAGCTGAATAGTGAATTTAAGCGAGAAGCTTAAATATCCAAGATGTTGTGGAATTTATCGTAGTAACAGCATTTTGACCATGCGCTAAAACGTAGGAGTGATAACCTATGGTATGGAGAAATGCACAAAATTAACGGAGGTGCAATTACACATGGCACGTATAAGTGGTGTAGATTTACCAAGAGAAAAGCGTGTTGAGATCGCCCTTACATACATTTATGGTATCGGCAGAGTAAGCTCAAACAAGATTCTCGATAAGGCAGAGGTCAATCCAGATACAAGAGTTAAGGATTTGACAGATGATGAAGTTGCTAAGATCAGCAAAGTAATTGACGATACAATGATGGTAGAAGGTGATCTCAGAAGAGACGTAGCTCTTAACATCAAGAAGCTCCAGGAAATTGGATCTTTTAGAGGAATTCGTCATAGAAAGGGACTTCCTGTTCGTGGACAGAGAACAAAGACAAATGCCAGAACAAGAAAGGGTCCAAAGCGTACAGTAGCAAATAAGAAGAAGGCAACAATCGGCTAATTAATGCGCTAAAGGGCGAAAAACAAATCTAACAGGAGGTCATATAATGGCTAATAATAGTAGTGCTGCTAAGGGCAAGGCCAGAACAACAGCAAAGAAGAGAATTAAAAAGAATATTGACCGTGGACAGGCACATATCCAGGCTTCATTCAATAACACAATTGTTACATTAACAGACATGCAGGGAAATGCAATTTCTTGGGCAAGTGCAGGTGGCTTAGGCTTCCGTGGTTCAAGAAAGTCAACTCCATACGCTGCACAGGTAGCTGCTGAGACAGCAGCAAAGGCAGCACTTCCACATGGCTTAAAGTCAGTAGAAGTATTTGTTAAGGGACCGGGCACAGGCCGTGAGGCAGCTATCCGTGCTCTTGCAGCAACTGGTATCAATGTTACAAGCATCGTAGATATCACACCAGTTCCACACAATGGCTGCAGACCACCAAAGCGTCGTAGAGTATAATTTTAACTAACAACACCCAACAAATTAGGAGGCAATTATAAATGGCAAGAGATATGGGTCCGGTTTTAAAGAAGTGCAGATCACTTGGTATTGAGCCTGCAGTTCTTGGTATCAGCAAGAAGTCTAATAGAAAGTTCCTTAGAGCTGGCAAGAAGGTTAGCGAATATGGAACACAGTTAAGAGAAAAGCAGAAGGCAAAGTTCATCTACGGAGTAGAAGAGAGACCTTTCAGAATAAACTTTGTAAAGGCACAGAAGCTTAAGTATGGTACAGTTGGTGAGAACATGCTCATCCGTCTTGAGCTTCGTCTCGACAACGTTATTTTCCGTTTAGGCTTTGCTCGTACAAGAAGAGAAGCAAGACAGATTGTTACACATAGACATGTAACAGTTAATGGAAAGTTAGTTCTTGCTCCATCATACATCGTATCAGTAAATGATGCTATCGCAATCAAGGAGTCAGCAAAGAGCAGCCAGAGATATAAGGATGTTCTTGAGGCTACAAACGGAAGATTAGTTCCAGCATGGCTTACATCAGACCGTGAGGCTCTTTCAGGCACAGTAGCAGCAATTCCTACAAGAGATCAGATCGATGTCCCAGTTAACGAGACAGCTATCGTCGAGTTATATTCTAAGTAAAATAACAGTTTTATTACAAATAACTGCAGACTACTTAGTCAAAATTATAAGGAGGGTTCACTGTGTTTGATTTTGAAAAACCTAGGATTAAGATCGCAGAGATCTCAGATGACAAGAAATATGGCCGTTTTGTTATTGAACCACTTGAGCGTGGTTATGGCCTTACTCTAGGAAATTCACTTCGCCGCATTATGCTTTCTTCACTTCCAGGAAGCGCAGTAAGCAGAATTCAGATTGATGGAATTGTACATGAGTTCCAGGCAATCCAGGGCGTAAAGGAAGATGTTTCTGAAATTATCATGAACATTAAAAACCTTGCTATCAAGGATCTTAGCGAAACAGATGATCCAAAGTCCCTCTATATAGAGGCAACATCTGAAGGCGTTGTTACAGCTGCAGATATCCGCACAGACGGCGACCTTGAGATTATTAACAAAGATCAGGTTATCGCAACTCTTAGTGGCTCAGGTGCTAAGCTTTTAGCTACACTTACAGTTACAAGGGGAAGAGGCTTTGTAAGTTCAGACAAGAATAAGGGTGACGACCTCGTAGTTGGTTCAATCCCTGTAGATTCAATTTACACACCAGTAAAGCGCGTAAATACACTTGTAGAGAATACTCGTGTAGGACAGCAGACAGACTTCGACAAGCTCACACTTGACGTATTCACAAACGGAACACTTGCTCCAGACGAGGCAGTAAGCCTTGCAGCAAAGGTTCTTAGCGAGCACTTAAAGTCATTTATTGACCTTTCAGAGAGTGCTAAGAATACAGAAATCATGGTTGAGAAGCAGGAATCAGCTGCAGAGAAGCCACTCGATACAACAATTGATGAACTTGAACTTTCAGTTCGTTCATACAACTGTCTTAAGAGAGCAGGCATCAATACAGTTAGAGAACTTGTAAATAAGACTCCTGACGATATGATGAAGGTACGTAACCTTGGTAAGAAGTCACTTGATGAAGTTCTTGCAAAACTCAAGGAGATGGGCCTTTCGCTCAGCACTGGTGATGACAAACCTGAAAACTAAATAGCAGTTACATTGTCTGATTAGATATAAATCTAGTTAAGTACATGATTGGAGGAAAAAGATGTCCCATTATAGAAAGCTTGGAAGAACAGCTAGCCAGAGAAAGGCTCTTCTGAGAAATCAGGTAACAAACCTTATTTACAATGGTAAGATTGTTACAACAGAATCAAAGGCTAAAGAAATCGTTGGTATTGTTGACGGAATGATCGCACTCGCTGTTAAGGAGAAGGATAATTTCGAGACAGTAACAGTTAAGGCAAAGGAAGTTCGTAAGGATAAGGATGGCAACAAGGTTAAGGAAGACGGCAAGTACGTTTACGACGAAGTTGACAAGGAAATCAAGAAGGACAATGCTTCAAAGCTTAATGCTAGAAGAAAGATGCTTTCATTCCTTTATCCTGTAACATATGTTCCAGCAGACGGAGCAAAGAAGAAGGAAAATACTAAGAAGATCGATCTTACAGAGAAGCTTTTCAATGAGATCGCTCCTAAGTATACAGGACGTAACGGTGGTTACACAAGAATCGTTAAGATCGCTAACCGTAAGGGTGATGGCGCTCTCAAGGTTCTTGTAGAGCTCGTATAATTAACTGTTTTATATATTGAATTTGATATATAATTGATAGCGGTTTAATATGAATTATTATAGCGGGGAAAACGTATCAGTTTTCTCCGCATTTTTAGTATTATGTCCTTTTATAATATTACAATTAGTTTTATAAGCGTTTATATTATTAATTAGCCAAAGAGTGCAGAAACAAACAGCTACAGCAGCCCAAAATTGCAGAAACAAACAGCTGCAGTAGCCAAAGAGTGCAGAAACAAACAGCTACAGTAGCTAAAGATTGCAGAAACAAACAGCTGCAGTAGCCAAAGACTGCAGAAGCAAACTGCTACAGCTGTAAAAGACTTCAGTAGAAAAAGAACGCAGAGGCTTCAAAATGCAGTTACAAAAATCGCAGTATTATAAAAGCGCATAAACCTGAAAGAGGGAAATAAATATGGGATCAAAAAAGAAAGAATTGATGGCTAATACCACAAATATGATCGAAGCTAGAAACATGTCCTTTGACTATTTTAAGAGGGACGAGAATGGCGAAATAACCGGCAAGGAAAGAGCCCTTGATGGAATAGACCTAGAGGTTAAGCATGGACAGTTTATTGCTATTTTAGGATCTAATGGCTCAGGAAAAAGTACTTTAGCAAAGAATATAAATGCAATACTTAATCCATCTGAAGGAACCTTGTATGTAGATGGAATAGATGTATCAAATGATGAACTGATCTGGGATGTACGTAAATCGGCAGGTATGGTATTCCAGAATCCGGATAATCAGATAATAGCAAGCGTAGTAGAAGAGGATATAGCTTTTGGTCCTGAAAATATGGGTATTTCACCAAAGGATATAATAAAGAGGGTAGAAGAGTGCTTAAAAGCTGTAGGAATGTTTAAATTCCGTAAGGCCTCTCCTAATCATCTTAGCGGCGGACAAAAGCAGAGAATAGCTATAGCAGGAATAATGGCCATGAAGCCTAAATGCATAGTTTTAGATGAACCAACCGCCATGCTTGATCCAAGCGGTAGAAGAGATGTAATAAAAACTATTACAAAGCTTAACAAAGAAGAGGGAATTACTATTCTTCTTATAACTCATTATATGGATGAGGTAGTAAATGCTGATAAGGTATTCGTAATGGCCGACCATAAAATCAAAATGCAGGGAACTCCAAGAGAGATATTTGAAAATGCAAAAGAGCTTGAAGAGCTAAAGCTAGATGTTCCTTATGTAACAAGGCTGGCCGTAGCATTAAGAGATGAAGGAATAGAGCTGCCAGCTGATATTTTAACCAGGGAAGAGCTTGTAGCAGAAATCATGAAGGTAAAGGCAAAACAGCAGTAAGCAGTGCAAAACAGAGAAGGTAAAGGCAAAGCAGCAGTAAGCAGTGCGAAACAGAGAAGGTAAAGGCAAAGCAGCAGTAAGCAGTGCAAAACAGAGAAGGTAAAATCCATGAAGATAGTTTTAAAAAATGTTACGTATGAATATGGCAATAACGGTGGAGATTCTGGGAACAGAAAGAAAGCCTTAGATAATGTCAATATAACCGTAAATGAGGGCGATTTTATAGGACTCATAGGAAGAACGGGCTCTGGAAAATCGACTCTCATACAGCACCTCAACGGCCTTTTAAAGGCAACAAGCGGAAGAATAGAAGTAGACGGAAAAAATATATATGACGAAGATTATAAACTTGTAGAGCTTAGAAAAAAAGTCGGTCTAGTATTTCAGTATCCAGAATACCAGCTTTTTGAAGAAACCGTGCTAAAGGACGTGGAATTTGGTCCGAAGAATCTAGGGATAGAAGGGGATGAACTAGAGAAAACGGCAAAGGAAGCACTTGAGGCGACCGGTCTTGATGAAAAATTCTATTCGGCCTCTCCATTTGAACTTAGCGGTGGACAGAAGAGAAGAGTAGCCATAGCAGGAATATTGGCAATGCGTCCTAAGGTAATGATTTTAGATGAGCCTACAGCAGGACTAGATCCAGGTGGTAGAAATGAAATCCTAGGATTGATTAAAAAGCTTCATGACGAGCAGAAAATAACAATAATTCTTGTCTCTCATTCAATGGAAGACGTAGCTGAATATGTCAGCAGGCTTATTGTAATGGAAGATGGCCGTGTTAAGTATGACAGTACGCCAAGGGAAGTTTTTAAGAACATAAAAGAACTTGAAAAATCAGGACTTGCAGCTCCAGAGGTGAGCTATATAATGAGCGAGCTAAAGCAGGCAGGGCTTGAAGTCAAGGCGGAAGCAATAACTATAGAAGAAGCAAAAAATGAAATATTAAGTGCTTTGAGGAAAAAATAATGTTAAGAGATATAACTATAGGTCAGTATTATTCAGTAGATTCGATAATACACCGTTTAGATCCGAGAATAAAAATAATAGGATCTATCATTTATATTATTTCATTATTTGTAGTAGGAAAATGGCAGGGCTATCTTGTAGCAGCCTTCTTCCTGATGATAATGATAAAGCTATCCAAGGTACCATTTAAATATATGGTAAAGGGCTTAAAGTCCATAGTAATGATCATGATGATAACGGTCATCTTTAACCTGTTTTTAACTAAGGGCGATGCGCTAGTTACCCTAGGGCCGTTAAAAATAACCATGCAGGGCGTGCAGGTAGCCATTAATATGGCGGTAAGACTTGTATTGCTTGTTCTTGGATCATCGCTCATGACTTATACTACAACGCCTAATGCACTCACAGACGGCCTGGAAAAAGTATTTGCGCCGCTTAAGGTGATTAAGGTGCCGGTAAATGATATGGCGATGATGATGTCAATAGCGCTTCGTTTCATACCTATACTTATGGATGAAACAGATAAGATAATAAAAGCGCAGCAGGCAAGAGGTGCTGACTTTGAAACCGGAAGCTTCATGAAGAGAGCTAAAGCGATGGTGCCTATTTTAATCCCGCTCTTCGTATCGGCCTTTAAAAGGGCAAATGACCTTGCTATGGCAATGGAGGCTAGATGCTATAGGGGAGGCGACGGAAGGACTCGTATGAGGCCATTAAAGTACAAAAAAAGGGATTATATTGCCTGGGTAATTCTGATTACATATTTGATCGGAATGATTATCCTAGGACAGATATTAAGGTCAATCTGATTTATCATAATTTTTGCAGATAAGGATGATTTAGTAAATTACCCACCGACTAAAGGTAATGTTTTTTGCCCGTTGGTAATTTATAAAGTGCACCTAGATATTGCTGTAACCAAAAAAGACAATTAGCTAAAGCAGGCCTGGGAATTGCTATAACAAAAATGAATCAAAAAATAATAATATTAGAATAAGCTTGAAAATAGAAAATAATGATGTAAGGGATAAGCATGGAAATAGAAAATAATGAAGTAATGGAACAAGAGCCTAAGAAGAAAAAGAAGGAAAGAGTTAAGGTGCTTAGAAGAGTTCTTCTTAAGGTCGCTTATGACGGAACTAATTATGTAGGATGGCAGATGCAGCCTAACGGGTTAGCGATAGAAGAGGTAATAAATTCAAAGCTAAAGGAACTTACAGGAGAAGATATTTTAGTAATAGGTGCTAGCCGTACGGATTCAGGCGTACATGCGCTTGGAAATGTTGCAGTATTTGATACCTATTCACCGATACCGCCTGAGAAGTTTTCTTATTGCCTTAATAAGGTGTTACCCGATGATATAGTAATAAAGGAGTCTTTTGAGGTTGCATCCGATTTTCATCCAAGACATGTAGACTGCGAAAAATGTTATGAATATGTAATCTATAATTCAAGATTTCCTAATCCCTTAAAGATAAGTCATGATTATTTTCTATATTTTAATCTAAATGTAGATAAAATGCGTGAGGCTGCAAAGCTACTTGAAGGAGAGCATGATTTCCTTAGCTTTTCTAATCCGAAGGGACAGCAGAAGACAAGCGTTAGAAATGTATATAGCATATGCATAACCGAGATCCCAGATGATTTCGTAGAAGGATCAAAGGAAATAAGGATAAGAGTCAGAGGAAATGGCTTTCTCTATAATATGATAAGAATAATTGTAGGCACCTTGATAAAAGTAGGCTTAAATGTATATAAGCCAGAGCATGTAAAGGAAATCTTAGAAGCAAAAGACCGCGGAGCAGCAGGACCTACAGCACCTGCATGCGGCCTTAAGTTAGTAGAAATAAAATATGATGTAGTTCCAAGGCTTGACGCGAAAGCTTAAATTAAGAAGCACGGTAAGTTTAAGGTAAATGCAAAAGTAAAAAGAAAAAGCGCAAGTAAAAGCATAAAAAAAGTAAAAGAGCAGAAAAAACAAAAGCATCGAATGAAAAGTCATAATCAAAATGATTTTTTGTAAGCAAGAAAAAACAAAATTAAAAAAATGCGCTAAAACCACTTGACTTACTGAATTACTTTATGTATAATCATTTTCGTTGTCAAACATTTTAAAGCTGAAAAACAGCAAACTTATAGGAGGAAAAACAATGGGAACATTCATTGCAACTCCATCAACAATCGAAAAGAAGTGGTATATTGTTGATGCAGAGGGACAGACACTTGGTCGTCTTGCAGCAAAAGTAGCTTCAGTACTTCGTGGCAAGAATAAGCCAATTTTTACACCATCAGTTGATACAGGTGATTATGTAATCGTAATCAATGCAGATAAGATCCGCACAACAGGAAAGAAGCTTGATGAGAAGGTTTACTTCACACATTCTAAGTATGCTGGCGGAAGCCGTTTTGTAACTCTTCGTGAAATGCTTAAGAACAAGCCAGAAGAAGTTATCACAATTGCAGTTAAGGGCATGCTTCCAAAGGGACCACTTGGAAGAGATATGGTAGCAAAGCTTCATGTATATGCAGGCCCAGATTATGAGCAGCAGGCACAGAAGCCAGAAGTTCTTAACATTGACTAAAGAGAGGAGGAAACAGATAAATGGCTAAGGCAAAGTATTATGGCACAGGTAGAAGAAAGTCTAGCGTAGCAAGAGTATTCCTCGTACCTGGAACAGGAAAAATTACAGTAAATAAGAAGGATATCGAAGAATATTTCGGTCTTGATACATTAAAGGTTGTCGTTCGTCAGCCACTTGAGGCTACATCAACAACAGACAAGTTCGACGTTATCGTAACAGTACGTGGCGGCGGAGTATCAGGTCAGGCTGGTGCAATCAGACATGGTCTTTCACGTGCTCTTCTTCAGGCTGATGAGGATTATCGTCCAGTTCTTAAGAAGGAAGGATATCTTACAAGAGATCCAAGAATGAAGGAAAGAAAGAAGTATGGTTTAAAGGGTGCTCGTCGTGCACCACAGTTCTCAAAGAGATAATCTTCGCGAAACAACGAGATACACAAAAGCAGAAGAATGCGCCCTTGGAATGCAGTTTCCAAGGGCGTTTTTGTAGTGCGCCTTGCGGCGCACATTTCTAATGGGTGAAAGTCCCAAATCCGCCCTAGTAGTGGGAAGGATATAGCCAATGACAAGGGTGTCCATCGTGAGGTGGAATCTGAAGGAAGTCAAAGGCAAATCTCTGGTCTGACGAACAGAAATCACATTAGGCTACAGTTAAGGATAAGGTTGCTAGTCAAACTGAAGTCCAATAACTACTCGGAATTAACTGTGGTAAATGTGGCAGATTGATGGAGTGAAAGAAACGTGTGGTACCAAGGGAGGTCTTGTCAGCAAGTGAAAACAGAGTGTGAAACTTGTAGTAACAACGAATGGCAAGAAGTCAGCAGAGGTCATAGTACCAGTGTGGTCGCAAACACAGTGGGAAGGACTGAACTTTAGGAGATGTGAGTAAATGAATGTAACCAATGATGGACTTAAGGACAGACAACTTCATATTGAGGACTATCTGCAAATGGTATCTGCGGAACAGAGAGAGTATGCAGAAGTGTCCGCCTGTCAGAGGATTACTGAAAACAACGACATCATCACAGGTTTTCAAATGGACAAACTGTTGGAGAAGATTCTATCTAATGACAATCTCAACAATGCCTACAAGAAGGTAAAATCTGACAAAGGTGTTGGCGGAGTTGATGGGATGAACGTAGATGAACTTCTATCGTTTCTCAAAGACAATGGAAAGCAACTTAAACAGCAGTTACTGGAAGGAAAATATAAACCCAACCCAGTCCGAAGGGTAGAAATACCCAAAGAAACCAAAGGTGAGTTTAGAAAACTGGGAGTACCAACAGTAGTAGATCGTGTTTTTCAACAGGCAATCACACAGGTGCTATCACCTGTTTATGAGGAACAGTTTTCAGAAAACAGTTTTGGCTTTTGACCAGGCAGAGGAGCTCACAATGCACTAAAGCAATGCCGGACAAATGTAAATGATGGTTATGAATACGTGGTAGATATGGATTTAGAGAAATTCTTTGACACCGTATGCCAGAGCAAACTCGTTGAAGTATTATCACGAACTATCAAGGATGGAAGAGTTATTTCGCTCATCCATAAATATCTCAATGCTGGAGTGATTAGCAGAGGGATATTTGAAAGGACAGAAGTAGGCATGCCACAAGGTGGACCATTAAGCCCACTACTCAGTAACATAATGCTGAATGAACTAGACAAGGAATTAATGCTTAGAGGACATCGATTTGTTCGTTATGCAGATGACTGTATGATTTTCTGCAAGAGCAAGAAAAGTGCAGAAAGAACCTTGGAAAACATCATACCGTTCATTGAAGGGAAACTTTTTTTGAAAGTGAACTAGAATAAAACGTGTGTGGAACATATCAGCAGAGTTAAGTATCTTGGTTATTCCTTTTATAAGTATCGAGGGAAGTGCCGATTTAGAGTTCATCCAAAATCTATTGCGAAAATGAAGGACAAAATCCGAGAATTAACAAATCGTAGCAATGGATGGGGAAATGAATATCGTGCGTTAAAACTCACTCAATTCATAAGAGGATGGGTAAACTACTTTGGGATGGCGGATATGAAGAAGCTACTTCGAGATACAGATGAATGGCTAAGGCATAAGATAAGGACAATCTATTGGAAACAATGGAAGAAGGAAAAGCGAGGATATGCGCAAATATGCGTAATGGCAGCTGGTATTGTGGTAGTTATTTCGTATTACAGACTGTGTTTAACAACAAGAAACTCCGGGAACTTGGATACCCAACATTCACAGAGTTTTATTTGAAAATATGTGAAAACTAAAGAAGCGCCGTATACAGAACAGTACGTACGGTGCTGTGGGAGGACGGTAGATAAATTAATTATCTACCTCCTACCCGATTGGAAAAAACGGAATTATATGTTACAATAATTGACAAAGAATCGGGATTTGTCGGGATGGGGCGATTTTTTGAATGATCAATGAAAGGATAAAAAATGAGCTTTATATTTGTGGCCCTTGGTGGCGCACTTGGAGCAGTAGCAAGATACACAATAAGTCTTATACCGGTGAAAACAACTTTTCCTCTGC
>Ga0247611_10002169_pt1 | contig 32725 bp, 24 predicted proteins | sample 177DNAGHGhighgp2_FD_192422 | JGI IMG/M metagenome (GOLD analysis project Ga0247611, IMG submission 192422) | Sheep rumen microbial communities from Palmerston North, Manawatu-Wanganui, New Zealand - 1770 DNA GHGhigh gp2 | ecosystem: Host-associated > Mammals > Digestive system > Stomach > Rumen... | reverse complement strand
TTCAAAACCCAAATGTCTCGCCTTGGTTTTCACGGAGCCTGTCTTTTGCTCTCTATTTTCCAGGAACGATGTCGCTGGTTTGATACCAGTTTTGTGGTTCGTGAGTCTGACTTGATGTCCTCGATCGTTCGTCTTTCGTTCTGGTCTTTCGTGCGTTCGTTTCGTGATGCTCCAGTTGCTTTTCCTCCGCTTTGTTTCCTTTAGCATTCTTCATCTCCCCATCGCTACACCTTCTTTTTTTTATAAGTAAAATTACTAAACAAAACGCTATATGTATATTTTACACTCTATTCTAAAACCCTTGTCAGAAACGAAAAATGGGCTCCATTTCTGATGCCCATCTCTCCTCTTTTCGTCACATACACGACGTCACTCCGAGCGTCGTCCCCAGTGCAGTCAGAATCGAAATCAGAATCTGCACAATCATCTTCCACGTTTCCCGTTTCATAATTTTGAATTTTGAAGTACTGTCTTTTCCAAACTTTCGGTTGCAAACGATACGAACAATTGTTGATATCGATAAAAAGGCGCATAATTCCAAATAATTTCTCGTTTTTCTCGATAATCTTTTGTTGAATCCCAAAAAATGAGTACCTTTGCAAAGATATTACAGCCAAGACCTGAAATGATCATCAACGGTGATAAGAAATATGGTATTCTGCTGCTGATGCTGGGCATGGTGCTCGGCATGATGGCTCAGGGTGACGAACGCGAATTCTACGTGTTCGACGCCTCGAACGGTATGGCTGCCAATAGCGCCCAGACCATCAAGTGTACGAAGACGGGACGCATGGTGATCACCACCATTGGCCACGTGAACTTCTACGACGGAAACAGCTTCGCACACATATCGCCCGAACAGCGTGATTCCTATGCGCTGAGCAAGTATAGCGGTAACTACCGGCAGATGTTCGACCGCCATCACCACTTCTGGCTGAAGGATAAATACCAGGTGATATGCGTGGACCTGCTGACGGAGACGATGCATCACAACGTGAAGGAGGTATTCCACGAGATGGGGATAGACCAGAAGGTGGACGACCTGTTTGCCGACAGCGAGAACATGATGTGGATGCTGACAGGCGGCGACCTGGTGAGTACGGACCGCCAGCAACGGCTGAAGTTGCGCAAAGGGGTGCAGCTGCACGATGTCGACGTGGTGGACGGCAAGCAGGTGCTGCTGTTCTATGGCGACGGCATGATGGTGGCCCACGACCTGAAGTCGAGCAGGAAGATTTATGAGGTGGCTGTCGACACGGCACTAGCCAATGGCCATCAGAACTCGTCGGTCGTCATGCCCTATGGTGAGGGCTACTACCAGATACGCAACGGCAAGAAGGGTGGTCTGCTCAGCTACCTGGATCTGGAGAAACGCCAGTGGACGAAGGTGATGGAGCAGGAATATCCGCTGAACAACATGACGGTATACAAGGACACGTTGTACGTGGCCTCGATGTTCGGATACTGGACGATAGACCTGAAGACCGGGCGGCAACAGCACGTGGAAGAGCTGAAGCTCAGCAAGGGACGACGGCTGAAGACCGACGTCAACGTCATCGCCTTCGACCGACAAGGCGGCATGTGGATTGGTACCGAGCGTCGTGGACTGCTCTATGCGAAGCCTTACAGATCGCCCTTCAAAAAGTACAGCTGGAGCGACCCGCAGTCTGGCCACTACTACAACCTGATGGCTGCGAAGCTGGACCTGACGCTGAAGCCTTACATACGCCACGTGAACAGCATCTATCAAGACAGCCGCGGATGGACGTGGACGTGTCTGTACAGCGGACTGAAGTTGCAGAAGACGGAAGGCGGCGAGGAGCGCGTGTTCTCGCGTCGCGACGGACTCATGAATGAGATGGTGCACAGCATCGTGGAGGATGACAATCACGACCTCTGGGCCAGCACGAGTTTCGGCATAGCCCATCTGTATATACGAGGTGACAGCGTGGCGCGCATCGAGACGTATACGCATCAGGACAACGTGCCTAACGAATCGTTCGTCAACGGCATGGCTGCCAAGCTGGACGATGGCCGGATTGTGATGCAGTCGCTGGACAATATGGTGGTGTTCAACCCTGCCGACCTGCATCCGATGGACACACCGGAATACGTGCTCTACCCGAAGTTGGTGGGGCTGGAGGTGAACGGCCAGCAGATAGAGCCTCGCAAGGAATATCGCGGACAACAGATCCTGGCGCGTGCCGTGACGCGCTCGCAGGAGATTAATGTGAACTACGACCAGACGACGCTGCTGCTGACCTTCTCGGCGCTGAACTACTTCCGTCCGATGCAGACCTACTACAGGCTGAGGGTGAAGGGCTCGCGGAGGTATAACGACTGGTGCGTACTGTCGCACGGCAAATATCCGAACCTGGTGAACAAATACGGGCTGCTGAAGCTGCAGCTGATGAATCTGGTGCCAGGCGACTACGAGGTGGAGCTGCAGGCTTCGCTGACACCCGACAACTGGAGCCAGGAGCCTTACGTGTGGACCATCAAGGTGCACCAGCCCTGGTGGCGAACGACGGGCTTGTATCTGTTGCTGGCCGTCTTGGGACTGCTGCTGGCGGCTCTGAATGTGGTTTATTACAACCGCAACACGAAGCTGCGACTGATCCGCAACGGTCAGGAGTCGGACCTGCTACGACGTATCAAGACCTTTGCCAACCGCTGCGAGACCATGTCGCAGGAGGTGCTGACACCCTATACCATGACGCAGAACAAGAGCGGCATTACGAGCGAATACGGCGTGGTGAGCGACGAGTTTGCTGAGGTGATGCTGAAGATCATACCCTACGTGAACGGGCTGAAGGACGAGCAGGACTTCAACGTCACGGAGCTGTCGAAGCTGACGGGCAAACCCACCATCGAGCTGTATACCCTGATGGCCGACCAGCTGGACAAGAATCCGCGCATACTGATAGGACGGCTGAGGCTACAGGAGGTGGAACGCCTGTTGCGCGAGACGACACTGAATGTGGAAGAGATTGCTGACAAGTGTCACTACGTATCACCGAATTACCTGATAGCAGCGTTCTATCACCGCTATAGAATGACACCGAACGACTATCGCAACTCGAGTGCGCGATAGCCCACCAGGCGCCAGGTACGCGCGCCTGTTTCCTTATAATATACTAAGACCTGGTAGCGATTCTCCGTCTGGAAGAAATTGCCTTCCGACGGTGGGTTGGTGCCTGCCGGCGTGAGATACTGGTAGGAATAGTAGCCCTGCTTGAGCAGGAGGGCATGACGGTAGGTACCGCTCAGCGTGTCGTACTGCATCTGGTAGGTCTGGCGCTGATAATCGGTAGCCCAGTGGCCCGACAGGTAGATGTCGCCCTGAGGAGGAGCCTCGAGTGAGAAGTTGACCCAGACGTAGTCGCAGGTGTAGTCGGACTCGGAGCGGTCGCTATTGCGGATGCAGAAGGCACCATCGGCATCGACGTCGGTCAGGTAGTTGCGACGCACGGTGGCCGTGAAGGGGTAGGCCTGATAGTAATGGCCGTCCCACTCGATACGGTCAAGTCCCATGGTGGTGTGCTTGACATCCAATACCTCGAACTTATGAAACTCGTTGCCGGCATCGAAGATGAGCTGGCGGTTGTGTTGCCACGAGGCGCCCAGATGGTTCTGTAGGTTGGGGCGCACGTTGATGCGGGCATTGTCGGAGCGCCAGTTCTGCATGACGACGGTGTAGAGCTCGTCGTCGGGCGAGTTGACACGCAGGTCGTTATAACCCACCGAGAAGGAGAGTTGCTGGTGGCTCGCGTTATGGTCGATGTCGGTATTCGTGGAGGCCGTGACGGCTACGGTCATGAGGGGCTCGGCGACGTAGAACTCGACTTCGAGCAGGCGCTCATTGTCGTCGTCTTCGTCGAAGACGGTCAGCCGGTAGTTGCCACTGAGTTTCAGCGCACAGCGGTCGTTGGGGATGCTGAGCTGATAATGGGTGTATAGCACGGTGGTGTTGATGGAGTTACGATAGTCTTCGATGGGATTGTCGTTGAAGCCCTGGAGCCAGTCGCTCTCGAAGATATCCTCGGAGGTGGACCAGTCGGCCTCGCAATGTTCCAGATGGTAGGTGAGGCGACGGACATCATGCGACATCTCGTCGAAACCGATCGCCAAGCGGTCGGAGCTGCCCAGCGTCAACACCGGACGGTTGAGCCAGTCGCCACCGACGGTGCTGGTCAGCGACTTGACACGGGGCGAGAAGATGCGGTTGTCAGCATGACAATAGGCCGCTGCCAAGAGGAAAAGTAACAAAAATCGTAACTTCATGGTGCAAAGATAACAAAATATTCGTATCTTTGCAAGCAGATATGAGAAAGATTGCAGTTCTTACTGTTACGTTGCTGGTGGTGCTGATGGCCTCGTGCGGTCAGAAAAAGCGCGATGCTGCCTACTACGAAATGATGGTAGACAGTATTCGTAAAGCTGAGCAAGTCAAGGAGATACAGAAAAAAGCTGGAGTAACGGATGAAGATCCGCTGGAGGCTTTCTTCCTGAAACTGAGTCGGCGCACACTGCCTATCCAGTCGGAGGGTGCACACTGGGAGAGGCTGGGCGAGTTCACGGAGTTGCCCCGCACGCTGAACGAGAGTTTCGGCTACATGTCGGAAACGGAGCTGAAGGTGCTCTCCATGCCCCCAAGGGGTCATCACCAGGTGGTCATGTTGCTGGAGATGCAGGACTCTATTACACCGGCACTCTACCTCTATACGATGGACTCGCAGCATAAGGCCATCGACCTGCTATGTCTCTACGAGGAGCGTGCGGAAGACCGGGGCACGGACTTCGGCAAGACGCGCCTGGAATATTTCATCACCAGCGATTATACCATCACGCTGATGAGATACTACCAATCGCACGAAGCGACGAGACCTGAATTGGAACAGACTCGCCGCTACGTAATCAATAAAAAGGGGGAATTCGAAGAGGTGATTATTGAACTGTGACCTTGACGGGTTGCTCGACCTCTTTCTTCCACTGTTTCAGATAGTTGAACCATTCTTTGGCTGAATGGTAGCCAAACGACTCGTTGGCCGAGGTGTAGGTGACCTTATAGGCCATGCGGTTGCCATTGACCTTCAGCACGTAGGTATAGTTGTCCTTGTTGGCGGGTTGCTCGCTGACGATGTTTTCACGAGGCACGTAAACGGCCAGTCCCACCGTCTCGCGCTTCCAGTTGAGCGTGTCGGTCGAGGGATAGTCGGTACCCCAACAAGCACGGAGGCCTTTCTTGTCGCTGAACTCCTCAGAGCCCTTCACGTTGATGATGCCCGTAGAGAAACGGTAGTCGGTGACGTCGCGATTGAACATCACGTCGACATCTGTATCGCGATGCCCTGCATATTGGGTGTAGCGGAGCGTCATGTTGACGGGAGACTTGGTGGCATCGGCCTTCCAGCCGCAATCGACGACTTCAACAATGGCGCGCAGCGGACCGTAGCTGATAACACGCTGGGTGCGCGTGCGGACGGGCTCGACGAGGGTTGGCTTCTGACCGTCCCAGCCTCGGAAAGCACCCAGTCCGAAGGTCTGACCGACCCACAGCACATCGTCGCCATAGCCTTTCTCCTTCAGCTCGGCAGGGGTGTAGAACTGGGTCTCCTTCAGCTCCAGCTGCTTGTTGAACTTGCCGTAGAGGTCGAGTGTCTGACGGGCGTCGAAATAGATGCGGATGCCGTTGAGCTCGCTCTCGAAGTCGACTCCGTGATGGTGTTGTATGTTGTAGGTATAGGCGGCATCACCACGGGCGGTCAGCGATTCGATGTAATTGTTCTGCTGGTGCTTCTTCAGCTTCTTGTCCTTGGTGTTGGCCAGCACCATCTCGGCATAGACACGGGCAGGGTAGGTGCGAGGCTCGCCCTGGTCCATCAGCGTCACGGTGTATTGCTTGCTCTCTTTCTTGTCCAGATTGGCCAGGAAGCAGAGCTCGTCGAACGTCTCGTCCTGATTCAGGTCGTCCAGCTGGCAGGGAATCTCCTGTCCGGCCACAGTGACGAGTGCGGAGCAGACTTCGCCATAGGGGTTCAGCGCAATGACTACGGGCACATCGGTACGGGCGGTGCTCGAGGGGTTAGTCACGGTGACGGTAATGGTACGGTTGGCCAGGAGCATGGTGCTCAGCGAAGCCAACATGAGGAGTGATAGGATTCGTTTCATATGTTTCAAAAAAAAAGTAGTTTTATTTCTTGCAAATTTCACACAAATAAACGAAATTAGGGGGTAGATGAAACTTTTTTTTATTTTTTTTAGTTTAAAATTTGGTTTTTACAACAATTTTTAGTAATTTTGTCACGGATTTTAAAGATAGTTAAGGACTTCACTACTTCCTACATGAGAAAAATATACGGTTTTTTGGTAACGATGATGCTGTTGTGCATCGGCTGTCAGTGGCAGCTGAAGCCCAACGATGATGCGACGGACGAGCGTCGTGTCACCATCCAGCGTTACGACCGTATAGAGAATCTCTTCCTGACGACGGGCGATTTCTCGGCACTGCAGCAGATGAATACCGCCTTCCCCATGCAGACGCGTATGCTGATAGAGGATGTGCTACAGCTGGGCAAGGTGAACGATCGCGACATCAACAATAAGTTCCTTTATTTCTTCCAAGACTCGACATTGCAGGTGATGCTGGCTGACGTGCAACACCAGTATGCTGATATGGACGACATCAATACGGAGCTGAGTGCATCGTTTGAACGGCTGAAAGAGGAGATGCCGGATATGGAGTTGCCTGAGGTCTATACGCAGGTAGGGGCGTTCGACCAGAGCATTGTGGTGGGCAACAATACGTTAGGCATCAGTCTGGATAAGTATCTGGGCAAGGACTATCCTTTCTACGTGGAGCACTACACGGAGGAGCAGCGTAACATGATGGACAGGAACATGATTGTGCCCGACTGTCTAAGCTTTTATATCCTGAGTCTCTATCCGCTGTCGGCAGAGCGCATGGAGTCGCAGATGGAGCGCGACATGCACATGGGAAAGATACAATGGATCGTGAACAGCGTGACGGAGCGACAGGTGTTCGACAATTCCTATGTGGCCATGATAGCCGACTTCATGAAGGAGAATGCCAAACTCAGTTTTGTCCAGTTGTTGCGCTACACAGACTATAGCGTTTTTAAAAAATAGTAAAACGACCAAAATTTTGTGGGTAGGAATGGGTGTGTACCCATTTTTTTTTGTATCTTTGTAGCCCGAAATCATAAAAATCATGCCCGAACAAACAAATAATAACGGAGGACAGCGCAGACGCAGGCAACAAGCCGTCGACAATACCTATGCCCACGTACAGCCACAGGCTCCCGATGTGGAGCGTGCCGTGCTGGGTGCACTGATGATCGACAAGGACGCCTATGCCATCGTGTGTGAGATGCTGTCGCCAGAGACCTTCTACGAGCCTCGTAACCAGAAAGTATTCACAGCCATCCGACACCTGGCCATCTCAGAGCTGCCTGTCGACGTATGGACGGTAACCGAACAGCTATCCAAGCAAGGCGACTTGGAGGATGTCGGTGGTCCTGGCTATGTGACGGAACTGTCGTCAAGGGTAGCCTCGTCAGCCAATATCGAGTATCATGCACGTATCATCGCCCAGAAATCGCTGGCGCGCCAGCTGATCTCGTTTGCCAGCGTGATAGAGACGAAGGCCTTCGACGAGACGATAGACGTGGACGACCTGATGCAGGAGGCTGAGGGCTCGCTCTTCGAGCTGGGGCAGCGTAACATGAAGAAGGACTACACCCAGATAGACCCCGTCATCAAGAATGCTATTGACGTCATCCAGATGGCAGCGGCTAACAAGGATGGTCTGACGGGTGTGCCTACGGGATATAATAAGCTGGACGACATCACGTCGGGTTGGCAACCCAGCGATCTGGTCATCATTGCCGGACGTCCTGCGATGGGCAAGACGTCGTTTGCCTTGTCGATGGCGAAGAACATCGCTGCCGACTATAAGGTGCCGATGGCTTTCTTCTCGCTTGAGATGTCGAACGTGCAGCTGGTGAACCGACTGATCTCCAACTGTTGTGAGATTCAGGGTTCGAAGATCCTGAACGGACAGTTGCAGCCCGATGAGTGGGAGCGACTGGACAAGCGCTTGAATAACCTGCTAGGTGCTCCGCTGTATGTGGACGACACACCCGGACTCTCGGTATTCGAATTGCAGACCAAGGCACGTCGACTGGTACGTGAGCACGGGGTGAAGATCATCATGATTGACTACCTGCAGCTGATGAATGCCAACGGAATGCGCTTCTCCAGTCGTCAGGAGGAGGTGTCGACCATCTCACGTTCGCTGAAGGGACTGGCCAAGGACCTGAATGTGCCTATACTAGCCCTGTCGCAGTTGAATCGTGGTGTCGAGAGTCGTGAAGGTCTGGAGGGCAAGCGTCCCCAGCTGAGCGACCTGCGTGAGTCGGGAGCCATCGAGCAGGATGCCGATATGGTGCTGTTCGTACACCGTCCGGAGTATTACCATATCTATCAGGACGACAACGGGCGCGACCTGCACGGCATGGCGCAGATTATCATTGCCAAGCACCGTAAGGGTGCGACGGGTGATGTGCTGCTGACCTTCCGTGGTGAGTTTACGCGCTTCGAGAACCCGGAGGACCGTCGACTGGGCACGAAGCATCAGGATGATGGCGGTGGTGAGATTCTGGGAAGCAGAATGAATGGCAACTCACAGCAAGATGCCAGTGAATCGCCATTCGGTTATGAGGAGTCAGGAGGACCGTTGCCCTTCTGATCTCTCTTTACTTGGAATATTTGTCTATCAGGGATTGAGCTTGGCTGTTGCCGAGCTCTTTTGCTTTGTTGAGGTTCTGGACACCTTCTGCCTTCTGACCTTTCACACACTGGGCCAGTCCGAGGAACAGATAACCATCGCTCTCCTGAGGGGCAAGGTTGATCAGACTCTTAGCCGTCTCGATGGCTTGATCCGTCATTCCGACACGCAGCTCGACATTAGCCTTCTCAGCACGATAGACAGTCTCGGAGGGCGCCATCTCTACGGCACGATTGATGTCGTCCAATGCCTGCTGATACAGATGACCGGCAAACTCAGCCTGCTCACGGAGGAAGTAGAAGTTGGCGCCTAGCTGGGCAGCCATGAGGGTGGCATAGTCGTTGTAGTCGTTGACGGCAGCACGGTATTTCTTAGCCTCATGGAGCGCCTGAGCACGGGCCATCAGATAGGGTGCAGCAGTCTTGATGTAAGGCTTGCTGAAGGTGTTGACGGCGCTATCGAGCAAGGCTAGAGCCGCCAGCTGGTCGCCGAGCTGTGTCTTACACTGCGCTGCAGCATAGTAGGACTCTGCCTTCATGACGTCATTCTTGGTCAGTTCCATATACACATCGAAGGCTGTATCGTATTTCTTCTGGGCATAGAGAATCTGGGCCTGTTGCTGGCGGTAGATGGCCTGGGGGTTGATGGCATAGGCTGCCTGCGACTCCTGCAAGGCCAGATCGAGGGTCCAGGGCTCGAAGGTCTTGTCGCTCTGATAAATGGCTTTCTGGTAGATCATCTGAGCATACTGGAAGTGTGCATCGTCCTTGGGGTCAGCGACTTTCAAGGCCCGCTTCATATCGTCGTCAGCAGCCTGGAAATTGCCTTTGACCTGTTGCAGACGGGCACGATAGACGTAGCCATCGGTAGCCTGTGGGAACTTCTCGATAAAGCGGTCGACGAGCTGACTATACTCCTCAGCGTCCAATTGGGTAGAACCCATATAGAGCAGGAGGGTGGCTTCTGATACGTCGTCTGGCAACGCCTTGGCAATCTTGATGTTACGCAGTACGGGGTCGTTCAGACTCAGTCCCGACATGCGCAGACTATTGGCAAAGCTGGCACTCATGGCATAGCTCTCGGGTTTGTTGCCATTGGCAGAGGGTTGCAGGATACCAATGGCCTCACCTTGTTCGTTCAGAATGGGACATCCCACGTGTTGGTCGGTGGTGCTCATGCCCAACGTGTAGTAGGCAAAGCCTCCGTTGTGCGTCTCGGCATTGCTGACAGTGCCCTTGGTGCAGACAGGAGCTTTCTTTACTGCATAGGGCAACAGCCATACCACGCTGCCATTCGTTGACGTACTGCCGGCAACGGTGAGCGCCTGAGTCTTCTTGGCGCTGACCTGGAACTTAGCCACGTCGTACATATCGTTAACACCTATGATACAAGCTACTTCCAACTCCTTGCCCTGGGCGTCGATGACGACGGCACGCTGAGCGTCCTTGAAAGGGGTGTAGCTACTGATGGCCTCGCCCTGATCGCCAACGAAGAAACCATTGGTGCTGACCAACAGGGAGCCATCGGCACTGAAGGTCTTGAGGGTGAACACGGCATTGGCAGCTTTCTTGGCCCATGAGGGATTCTGGGCGAGACAGGTGGCTGACATCATCAGCCAGCAGATAGTGAATATGTATTTTCTCATATCTTTAACAGTTCTTTTGCATGTTGTATGGCGGCTTCCGTCACATCGCTTCCACTGAGCATCTGGGCAATCTCCTTGATGCGCTCGTCGTTGTTCAGCTCTTGCATCTGGCTGACGGTGCCGTTCTTCGTCTCCTCCTTGGAGACACGGTAGTGGTGACTGCCTAAGGCGGCAATCTGGGGCAGGTGGGTGATGGAGATGACCTGACGCTCGGTACGTCCCATCTCCTGCATGATCTGGGCCATCTTATCGGCTATCTTGCCACTGACACCAGTGTCTATCTCGTCGAAGATGATGGTGGGCAACTTGACAGCACCACTGATCATCGCCTTCAGCGACAGCATCACACGGGCTATCTCACCACCGCTGGCCACTTGGGCTACGGGTTGGAGTGGGGTGGAGGTATTGGCGGAGAAGAGGAACGACACGTTGTCTTGTCCGTTTTTGCCTAACTCCTCGGTGGTGATCTGTACGTCGAAACGGGCGTGGGGCATACCGAGTGCCTCCAGACGATGGGCCAGTTCGCTCTTCATCTTCTTGGCAGTAGCCTGTCGCAGGGCGCTGATGGCTGAGGCCTTCTTGGTGCAGACATCACGCAATTGCTCTGCTTGTTTCTCCACTTCGCTTACGGCTTCGTCGCTATTCTCGATGTTGGCCAGCTTCTGTTGCAGCTCGTCGCGCAGGGTGATGAGCTCCTCCACGCTGTCAGTATGGTATTTCTTCTCCAGCTCGTAAAGACGGTCCAGACGGTTGTTGATGCTATCCAGTTCAGCGGGGTCGAAGTCGGTGCGCTCCAGCAATTGGCCCACCTCGTCAGCAATATCTCGCAGTTCGATGCGACAAGACTCCAGACGCTCCGTCAGTTCGGAACTTTGGGGCAACACCTTGCTGATGCTATTCAGCGAGTTGGCAGCTCTCTTCACCTGGGTGACGACGCCCTGTTCGTCGTCGCTCAGCGCATGGTCGGCTTCATATAGAGCGGTCTTGATATCCTCAGCGTGCGACATGGTCTCGCTCTGTTGTTCGAGCTCTTCCTGTTCACCGGCATTCAACTTGGCAGCAGAGAGCTCATCGAACTGGAATTGCAGGAAGTCGACATTCTGACGATTACGTTCAATGTCCTCTCGTAGTGTGGTGAGTTCGCGCTGCTTCTGCTGGTAGTCGGCAAAGCGCTGCTGGTAGGCCTCCAGCTCCTTGCTGTCGTTGGCTAGGATGTCGACCACACTTAGCTGGAAGTCTTGCTTGTTGAGCAGCAGGTTCTGGTGTTGTGAGTGGACGTCCATCAGCTGGTCACCCAACTCCTTGAGCATGCTCAGCGCCACAGGAGTGTCGTTGATGAAAGCACGGCTCTTGCCTGCCGCTGTCAGCTCACGTCGTATGATGGTGTCGTTGTCGTCGTACTCGATGTCATTCTCGTCGAAGAAGGGTTTCATGTCGTAGCGTGACAGGTCGAAGTGAGCCTCTATCACACAGCGGTCAGCGCCCTGCTTGATGGTTTTCGAGTCGGCACGCTGTCCCAGTAGCAGACCTATGGCTCCGAGGATGATAGACTTACCAGCACCCGTCTCACCCGTGATGACGGAGAAGCCGGGATGCAGCTCGATGTCGAGCTCGTCGATCAGCGTGAAGTTCTTGATGTATAATTGTCGTAGCATATGTTATTTCCTGATTTTATCCCATGCGTTGCTTTGGGCAGCGTTGATGTTCAGCAACAGGTCGTAGACGGCTTCTTTCTCCTTCTGCGTACCCTTGCCCTCGTAGATATTGGCCAACTCGTCGCGCTTGTAGTCTGTCCATATCTGTGGCAATAGGCTCAGCGGTTTCTGTTCGTGAGCCACCTTCAGTCCTGTCTCCAGCGCTGTCGTCACGTTGGTTCGTCCACGTTCCACGTTGTTAGCCATCTCGTCTAGCCCTGTGCGATAGTAGTCGTATTGCAACTGGCGGAAGGGTTTCATCTGCTCGTCCAGATAGTCGTTGATGAGTGCAAAGCGGTTGCGTGAGTCTTCGAACGATTTCCATCCAGAGAAACCCAGGTCCTGGGCGTTGTTTACCAGTTGCATACAGCGTTGCAGCACGTCTGTTCCACCCAAGGGGGCAAAGCTGTCCAGATTGAGTCCGATGATGAGATAGGCATAGTAGGCCATCAGGGCCGTCAGCTGGTTGTCAACGGTCTCGTCGTTGTAGTTCAGTTGGTCGAACTGGGCGAAATAGAAGTTGAAGTCGCCATCCTTATTATTATACAATGTGGTGGTGTAGGCCGAGTTGTATACGGGACGATTGGCCTGTATCATCGCTGTGCATTCAAACAAGTTGTTTGAGGCGTCGTACTTAGTCACCGTCAGGTTGAAGTTTACCACGATACGCTCGTGTTTCTGAAATTGTAATTCCGTCCACTGGCGATCGTTCATCCATTGCTCCAACGTCTGTTGCAGATTCTCGAAAATCGACTTGTCCGTACGCTCTACCTGTTGGGTGTTGAGGTTGATTTTTACCTGTAATTCCTGGGATGCTGCTATACTTGAATAAAATACAGCAACTATCAGAATAATAAGGTGATATGTGAGTTTGTGGTGTCTCATAATCGTTTACTCAACTCGTCGACGATGTCTTTGGCTACTTGCTTTTTCGACTTCTTGTCGTAGTCTTGCTGTCCGTCGTGTGAGATGATACTGATCTGGTTGTCGTCCGACTGAAAACAGGTGCCCTCGCGTTGCAGCGAGTTCAGCACGATGAAGTCGAGATTCTTCTTCTCGAGTTTCTTCTGGGCATTGGCTTCCTCGTCGTTGGTCTCCAGTGCGAACCCTACCAGCACCTGATTCTTCTGCTTCATCTGTCCCAGCTGAGCTGCGATGTCGTAGGTGGGCTTCAGACGGATGACAAGGTCGTCTTTCTCACGTTTGATTTTCTCCAAGGCGATGTGCTCAGGACGAAAATCAGCCACTGCAGCACAAAGGATGGCTGCATCAGCCTTGGGGAAGTTCTCGGTAGCAGCATGATACATCTGCTCGCAGCTTTCCACGTCGATACGGTGGATATGCGAAGAGCATGGTATGCTGACGGGACCGGCTATCAGTGTCACCTCCGCACCACGATGGGCACACTCCTCAGCTAGCGCAAAGCCCATCTTCCCGCTGGAGTAGTTGCCGATAAAACGAACAGGGTCTATCTTCTCGTAGGTAGGACCTGCTGTAATCATGACTTTCTTGCCCTTCAAGTCCTTGGACTCGAAGTAGTTATCCAAATAGGCCACAATCTGTTCAGGCTCCTCCATGCGTCCCTTTCCCTCCAGTCCTGAAGCCAGGAATCCGCTCTGTGGCTCGATAATCTGATTGCCGAACGAGAGCAGACGTTGCATGTTCTGTTGTGTCGTGGGGTGTTGGTACATGTCCAGATCCATTGCTGGAGCGATGAAAACGGGAGCCTTCATCGACAGATAGGTGGTGATGAGCATGTTGTCAGCAATGCCGTTGGCCATCTTGCCTAACGTGGAGGCTGTACAGGGCGCTATCAGCATGGCGTCGGCCCAGAGACCTAGAGAAACGTGTGAGTTCCACGTGCCATCACGCTGCGAGAAAAACTCGCTGACGACGGGTTTCTGGGTGAGTGCCGATAGGGTGATAGGGGTGATAAACTCCTTACCTGCAGGGGTGATGACCACCTGCACCTCGGCTCCAGCCTTGATGAGTCCGCGAATGATGTAACATGCTTTATAGGCAGCAATGGAACCAGTGATGCCTAATACAATTTTCTTACCTTTTAGCATTTTCTACTTGATGGCCTCACGCAGTCGGATGCGTGTCAGCACTTGTTTGGTATTATAGGTGAAGTCGCCAGCCAGTATCCAACTGTAGTACCCAGGATCCATACGCAGTACCTGAGCAACAGGCAGTCCCTTGTGCTTGCCGAAGTTAAAGACTTCTGTGCGCACACCATTGACCTCGGCCCAAACGATGCGTCCTGCGAAGTCGACATTGTCGTTGGTCTTCGAGAATTCGGCCAATGCCTGCATATCGTTGGGCAACACACGACCTTCGGGGTCTTCACCCAGTTCGCGTTGGCGCTCTTCGGTATAGCGGTCCAGCTCGCTCATCAGCACCCGATAGGTGGCTTCGGTATCCTGGTCAGCACGATGAGCCTCGAAGTCGTCCTCCATCCTACGTCCGCAGTAGAACTTATAGGCAGAGGCCAGATTGCGACGCTCCATCTTCTTGAAGATGGTGCAGGCATCGATGAGGCAAGCTTTCGAGAAGTCGAAGTTGATGCCAGCACGCAGGAACTCTTCTGCCAACAGGGGTACGTCGAAGTGATTGGAATTGAATCCTGCGATATCGGAGCCTTGGAACACGTCCTCTATCTTCTTGGCCAGTTGTTTGAAGCTAGGCTTGTCTTTCACGTCATCGTTGGAGATGCCTGTCAGCTGAGTAATCAGCTCAGGTATTTGCATCTCAGGATTGATGAGCTCGTCGCCACGCTCCTCCTTACCATTGGGATATACCTTAATATATGACAACTGGATGATACGGTCCTTGACCAAGTCAAGGCCCGTCGTCTCCAAGTCGAAAATCACGAGAGGTTTCTGAAGATTCAGTTTCACGATTTATCTTTTAACTTTTAACTTTAAACTCTAAATTCTAAACTCCCTTAGTCATTCAGCAACATAGGCATCATCAGCATCAGGACATCTTGATTCTCGGGCTGTTCTGAGGGTAATACCAATCCTGCGCGACTGGGGTCTGCCAACTGGATGAGAATCTCCTGACAGTCGAAGTTGCTCAGGATCTCAATGAATGAAGAACCCTTGAAACCAATGCTCATGGGCTGACCGTTATAGCTGCATGAGATGCGCTCGGTAGCAGTCTTTGAGTAGTCGTAGTCCTCAGCGTCCAACTGTAGCGTGCCCCCTTCTACGTGGAAGCGGATCAGATTGCTGGAGTCGTTGGCGAAGGGCTGTACGTGGCGCAGGGCGGCCAATAGTCCCAAACGGTCAATGGTCAGCTGGTTGGTGTTGTTCTGTGGGATGACGGAGTTGTAGTTGGGATAGCGTCCCTCAATCAGACGACAGATCAACTCGCCATCGCCATAGTTGATGACAGCGTTGCGCTCGTCGAATTTGATGGTGACGTCGCCACCCTCCTTGCCCAACAGGTTCTTCAACAGCGAAGCGGGTTTCTTGGGCAGAATGAATGCTGCAGGCTGTTCGCTCTTGATGCTCAGCACCTTGTTGCGCACGAGCTTATGTCCGTCAGAAGCCACGATGGCCAGACAGTCGGGAGTCAGGTCGAAGTAGATACCGTTCATCACGGGGCGAAGCTCATCCTGTGCGGTAGCAAAGAGCGTACGGTTGATATTCTCAGCCAACAGGGTGTTGGAGATGACGATTTCGTTGGCGGTAAAGCTGATGCCCTGAGGCTGTGGAAACTCGTCGGCATTCTCGATAGGCAGCGAGAACATACCGTTCTGGTATGAAATCTTAGCCAGGTTGGTCTGCTGGTCAACATCGAAAGTGATGGGCTGCTCAGCGAATCCCTTAACAGCTTCCAACAGGTCGTGGTTGCCAATGGCGAAACGGCCATTGCCGTCGCTTTCTGTCAGTTCGATTTGTGTTTTCATCACGTTCTCGCTGTCTGATGCTGTCAGATAGAGCACACCATCGTGGATGTCGAACAGAAAATCTGCCAGTATGGGCAACGAGTTTTTGCTGTTAATGACTCTTGAAAGAGCATTGAGTTTGCTGCTTAGTGCAGTACTTGATACGGTAAATCTCATGAGTATTTATATTTTTAGTTTTGTCTAAATGTCTTAATTGAGCACAAAAATACAAAAAGTCTGGCTCAATAGCAAAAATATTCGCCGAAAAATTCTCATTTTAGAATTATTTTCCGTAATTTCGCAATCTGAAACATTAAAACTTATATAAAAAGGTAAAAACTATTATGGAATTAACAGGAAAAATTATCGCTGTCATGGAGGCCAGAGGTGGTGTCTCCTCACGTACTGGTAATCAGTGGAAAGTTCAGGAGTTTGTTTTAGAGGTACCCGGTCAGTACGTTCGTCATATGCTTTTCAGCGTCTTCGGTGAGGATCGTCTGAACCAATTTAATATTCAGCAAGGACAGGACTATACCGTGTCTTTCGATATTGATGCCCGCGAGTATAACGGACGTTGGTTTAACGATATTCGTGCCTACAACGTCGTACCTGCCACTCCGGCTGTTGCTCCTGGTGCAGGTCCTGAGGGTACTTCTCCTTTCCCTCCCCAGCAGACTACTCCATTTCCTCCCGCTCAGGAGTCAGCAGGTGAGTCAAGTACTGACGATCTGCCTTTCTAAGTGAATAGAATCATTCGCGCGTACATTATTATAAATTATAACCAATATGCTTACACAACAAGACCTAAAACAGCTTGCTCAGAAGGGGATCTCTGAGCAGCAGATTGAGACCCAGTTGGGACAGTTCAAGACTGGTTTCCCGTTCCTGAAATTAGAGGCTGCTGCCGCTATTGGACGTGGTATCGTGGCTCCTAATAGCGAGGAGGGAAGAAAATATGTAGAGGCCTGGCAGCAGTATAAGGCTGCAGGTCGTAAGGTGGTGAAGTTCGTACCTGCCTCAGGTGCTGCCAGCCGTATGTTCAAGGATATGTTTGCCTTTGTCGACGCTGACTATGACAAGCCCACCACTGACTTTGAGAAGAAGTATTTCGACAACATCCAGCACTTTGCTTTCTACGACGATCTGGATGCTGCCTGCCAGAAGAACGAGGGTAAGGGCATCAAAGCGCTGATAGCCGAGGGTAACTTCAAGGCTGTTGCTGCCAACATGCTGAAGGCTGAGGGCCTGAACTATGGTCAGCTGCCTAAGGGCCTGCTCCTATTCCATAACTACCCCGAGGGTCCTCGTACGCCAATGGAGGAACATCTGGTTGAGGGTGCGCTCTATGCTGCGTCCAATGGCGAGGCACACGTGCATTTCACTGTTTCTCACGAACACATGGAGCTCTTCAAGCAGAAGGTGGCCCAGAAGGCCGACTTCTATGCTCAGAAATATGGCATCCACTATGATATCACCTTCTCTGAGCAGAAGCCTTCGACGGATACCGTAGCTGCCAATCCCGATGGCACCCCATTCCGCAATAGCGATGGCTCGTTGTTGTTCCGTCCTGGTGGTCATGGTGCGTTGATCGAGAATTTGAACGAGATTGAGGCTGATGTTGTCTTTGTGAAGAATATTGACAATGTGGTGCCTGACCGTCTGAAGGGTGATACCGTTCTGTGGAAGCAGATTATCGCTGGTGTGCTGGTAACGCTCCAGCAGAAAGCCTTCGATTATTTGCGTCTGCTCGACACAGGCAAGTACAGTCACGACCAAATTGAAGAAATGATTCGTTTCGTCCAGCAAGACCTCTGTTGTCGCAAGGCAGACATCAAGGAGTTGGAGGATGCTGAACTCGTCATCTATCTGCGTGAAAAGCTGAACCGTCCTATGCGCGTCTGTGGCGTGGTGAAGAACGTGGGTGAGCCTGGTGGTGGTCCGTTCCTGACCTACAATCAGGATGGTACTGTCAGCCTGCAGATTCTGGAGAGCTCGCAGATTGACAAGTCAAACAAGAAGTATATGGATATGTTTACCAAGGGCACGCACTTCAATCCCGTTGACCTCGTATGTGCCGTGAAGGACTACAAAGGTCAGGCTTTCGATCTGCCTAAGTATGTTGATCCCACTACGGGCTTCATCTCCCAGAAGTCGAAGTCGGGTAAGGAGCTGCAGGCTCTGGAGTTGCCAGGACTGTGGAATGGTGCGATGAGCAATTGGAATACCGTTTTCGTTGAGGTGCCTCTTTCGACATTCAATCCAGTGAAGACTGTCAACGATCTGTTGCGTGAACAGCATCAGTAATATTATTCAAAATTATGAACAAAAGATTAGGTATAATACTTTTTAATCTACTCGTCTGCTGTGGCTTTGCTTTTGCCCAGCAGATGAGTGACCTTCAGAAGCGTGCTGAGGCAGAAGCTGAAAACGGTAAGGTCGCTTCTGCACGTTTTCTTTATATCCGTGCTTACGAATCCTACGCCGGCAAAGGACAGATGAAGCAAGCAGTCCAGTGTGGGGCTAAGGCTACTGCTTTATATTATAAGGAGAACCTATGGCAGGAAGCCTTCGATCTGTTGCGCTCTGTCGACCAGACCATTGCGTCGCAGAGCTTATCTGAGAGCGAGAAGTCTGGCTTGCGTTACTACACCTCGAAGGAGCGTATGCAGATGTACATGAAGATGCGTCGTGCTCCTCAGGCTCTCGACCATTTGAAGGCGATGGAGAATTACGCCAATGCCTGCAATGACGAGGATGTCAAGAACGACCTGCTCTACAGCAAGTCCATCTACTATTATACCTTTGGAGATAGTGCCAAGGGTAATGCTGTCTTCGACGAGATGGCTAAGAAACTGACTGCCCAGAAGGAGTACGACAAGGTTGACGAGGTGTATCGCACCCTGATTGCCAATGGTCGTCGCAGCAATAGTGCTTCGCTGGTTGCCCAGTCGTATAAGGCCTATATGGCATGGAAAGATTCTGTCAATGTCATCAAGCATGCTGATGAGATAGCTGCTCTTAAGAAGCAAATTGCTGATAATGAGGCATCTATCGCTGAAAAAGACAGCTCGTTGACCACGCGTATGGCAACCATCATCGGACTTTGCATCTTAGCAGGAGCATTGGCTGTAGCACTCATTCTGGGAGCTATCGTGCTGATGCGTTACATCCTGCTGACCCGTAAGCAGCAGAAGACCATCGATATGGCTAACGACAACATCGCGCTGAAGGCCCAGTTTATTGGTAATATCTCAGCCCAGTTGGAGCCCACGCTGAAGAAGCTCGACCAGCGTCAGCCCGAAGTGAAGGCTTTGCTCGGCTTCACCGGCCATGTGCAGCAGCTCTCTGAACTCGAGAATACCGTCGACCAGCCTGCTGAGGTAGAGGATGTGCAGTTGCAGCCCTTTTGCGAAGGATTGGCTAATCAGATTAGTGGTCAGGTACCGTCCGATGTCACGCTGAAGGTCAACGCTCCTAAGATGAGTGCGGCTTTGAACCAGGAGTATGTCAGCCACGTTCTCCTCCATCTGCTCAACAATGCTGTGCAGCATGTCGACAAGGAAGGTACCATCACGCTAGAGTATAAGAAGCGTGGTCCCAAGACCCACCAGTTCTTGGTGAGCAATACGGGCGAGCCTATCCCTGAGGAACAGCGCGACGATATGTTCAAACCTTTCCTTGAAATCCGTGACCTCACCGAGGGCGATGGTCTCGGACTCCCCATCTGTCGACAGATGGCGCTGAAGATGAAGGGCGACCTCACCATCGATCCGCAGTTTACCAAAGGTACCCGCTTTGTGCTCGAACTGCACGTATAAGACGGAATTTTTATACAGTTAATTATCAAATCGCTGCTTTTCCCCCAAAAAAGTGGCGATTTGTTTGTTTGTTACAGGGAAAATGCGTAATTTTGCACACTTTAAAAGGGTATATTAAGGTAAAAAATCAAAATAGAAAGATTATGAGTGACAGATTGTTTATTTTCGACACGACGCTTCGCGATGGCGAGCAGGTGCCTGGATGCCAGTTGAATACCATTGAGAAGATTCAGGTGGCTAAGGCGCTGGAGCAGTTGGGTGTCGACGTGATTGAGGCAGGATTCCCCATCAGTTCGCCTGGTGATTTCAATTCTGTGATTGAGATTTCCAAGGCCGTTACGTGGCCTACCATCTGTGCGCTGACGCGTGCCGTGCAGAAGGATATCGACGTAGCCAACGATGCGCTGCAGTATGCCAAGCACAAGCGTATCCATACAGGTATCGGTACGTCCGACTCGCACATCAAGTATAAGTTCAACTCCACTCGCGAGGAGATTATCGAGCGTGCCATTGCTGCCACGAAATATGCCAAGAAGTACGTTGAGGACGTCGAGTTCTACTGCGAGGATGCAGGCCGTACCGAGAACGAGTATCTGGCTCGTGTCGTTGAGGCTGTCATTGCTGCTGGTGCTACCGTTGTCAACATCCCCGACACCACAGGTTACTGTCTGCCTCAGGAGTACTTCGAGAAGATTAAGTACCTGAAGGAGCATGTGTCGAACATCGACAAAGCCATCATCTCCACCCACTGTCACAACGACCTGGGCATGGCTACTGCCAACACCTTCAATGGTGTGATGGGTGGTGCTCGTCAGGTTGAGGTGACCATCAATGGTATTGGTGAGCGTGCTGGTAACACCTCGCTCGAAGAGATTGCCATGATTCTGAAGTGTCACAAGGGTCTGGGTATCGAGACCAATATCAACACCACAAAGATCTACCCCACGAGCCGCATGGTCAGCTCGCTGATGAATATGCCCGTACAGCCTAACAAGGCTATCGTGGGCCGTAATGCCTTTGCTCACTCCTCTGGTATCCACCAGGACGGTGTGCTGAAGAATGTGCAGACCTACGAGATCATCGATCCCAAGGATGTGGGTATCGACGACAATTCTATCGTACTGACAGCCCGTTCTGGCCGTGCTGCACTGAAGTATCGTCTGAGCGTCAATGGCGTAGAGCTCTCCGAAGAGAAGCTCGACAAGGTATACGAAAAATTCCTCCAGCTGGCCGACCAGAAGAAGGAAGTCAACGATGCCGACGTACTGATGCTCGCAGGTGCCGATACTGCCGAGGCTCATGCCGTGAAGCTCGAATTCCTGCAGGTTACTACGGGTAAGGGTGTAAAGAGCGTCGCCTCTATCGGACTCGACATCTCTGGTCAGAAGTTCGAGGCTGCTGCCTCAGGTAACGGTCCTGTCGATGCTGCCATCAAGGCCCTGAAGAAGATTATCATGAAGCAGATGACGCTGAAGGAGTTCACCATCCAGGCTATCTCTAAGGGCTCTGACGATGTGGGTAAGGTACACATGCAGGTAGAGTACGACGGCAGCCTGTACTATGGTTTCGGTGCTAACACTGACATTGTGACAGCCTCAGTAGAAGCCTATATCGACTGTATCAACAAGTTTAAGAAATGAACACACTTTTCGATAAGATTTGGGACAAGCACGTCGTCCAGATAGTGGAAGACGGTCCCACACAACTGTATATCGACCGTCTGTACTGCCATGAGGTGACCTCGCCACAGGCTTTCGACGGTATGCGTGCCCGTGGACTGAAGTGTTTCCGTCCCGACCACATCTATTGTATGCCTGACCATAACACCCCCACGCACGATCAGGACAAACCCATCGAGGAACCCGTTTCTGCCAAGCAGGTGTCTACGCTGGCTCAGAATGCCAAGGATTTCGGACTGACGCATTATGGCATGATGGACCCCTCGAATGGTATCATCCATGTCGTAGGTCCAGAGAAGGGCTTGTCGCTGCCTGGCATGACCATTGTTTGTGGAGACTCACACACCTCTACACACGGTGCAATGGGTGCTGTAGCCTTTGGTATCGGTACCTCTGAGGTTGAGATGGTGATGGCTTCGCAATGCATCTTGCAGCAGAAGCCTAAGTCGATGCGTATCAGCATTAATGGCACCCTCGCAGAGGGTGTCACCGCTAAGGATGTCGCACTCTATCTGATGTCACAGCTGACGACCTCGGGTGCTACGGGTTATTTCGTCGAGTATTCTGGCGACGTGGTGCGCAACCTCTCTATGGAAGGCCGTCTGACGCTGTGCAACCTCTCTATCGAGATGGGTGCACGTGGTGGCTTCGTTGCCCCTGACGAAGTGACCTTTGAATATGTCAAAGGTAAAGAGTTTGCTCCTAAGGAGGCCGAGTGGGACAAGGCCGTAGCCTATTGGAAGACGCTAAAGAGTGGCGATGATGCCGTGTTCGACAAGGAACTAGTGTTCGACGCCAAGGATATCGAGCCTCGCATCACCTATGGCACCAATCCTGGAATGGGTATCGGTATCACCGAACCTATCCCCGCTACTGCCGAGCAGGCGAAGTCGCCTAAGCAGGGCTTCGAGAAGGCGCTGAACTACATGGGCTTCAAGGCTGGCGAGCAGTTGCTGGGCAAGCCCATCGACTATGTCTTCCTGGGGGCATGCACTAATGGTCGCATCGAAGACTTCCGTGCTTTTGCCTCTATTGCCAAGGGACGCCAGAAGGCTGACAATGTGGTGGCTTGGCTGGTACCAGGCTCATGGGCTGTTGATCGTCAGATTCGTGAGGAAGGTCTCGACAAGGTGCTTGAGGCTGCAGGCTTTGAGATACGTCAGCCAGGCTGCTCTGCCTGTCTGGCGATGAACGACGACAAGGTACCTGCTGGCAAATATGCCGTGTCCACCTCTAATCGTAACTTCGAAGGTCGTCAGGGCCCTGGTTCTCGCACTATCCTATGCTCACCATTAGTAGCCGCAGCTGCAGCAGTAACAGGAGTATTAACCGACCCACGTACACTATTATGAAACAAAAGTTTGATGTAATCACATCCACCTGCGTTCCCCTGCCTTTGGAGAACGTAGATACCGACCAGATCATACCTGCGCGCTTCCTCAAGGCAACCACCCGTGAGGAGAGTTTCTTTGGCGACAACCTGTTTCGCGACTGGCGCTACAATACCGATGGCACGCTAAACCAGAACTTTGTGCTCAACGACCCTACCTACGGAGGGTGCATCCTCGTGGCTGGCAAGAACTTTGGTTCTGGCTCCTCTCGCGAGCATGCTGCATGGGCCATCGCAGGCTATGGTTTTCGAGTGGTCATCAGCTCTTTCTTCGCTGATATCCACAAGAACAATGAGCTCAACAATTTCGTGCTGCCCGTCGTCGTCAGCGAGGGCTTTCTGAAAGAACTTTTCGAGGGCATCAAGGCTGATCCCAAGATGGAGGTCGAGGTCGACCTTCCCAACCAACGTGTCACCAACAAGGCCACAGGGCGTAGCGAGCAGTTTGAAATCAACGGATACAAGAAACATTGCCTGATCAACGGCTTGGACGATATCGATTTCCTCGTAGAGAACCAGTCGAAGACTGAAGCATGGGAACAGCTCAACAGATAAATGCCAAACGGGGCATGGCTCCCTTCGTTGAGATTATGGACTCGACACTTCGTGATGGCGAGCAGACCAATGGTGTCAGCTTTCTGCCTCATGAGAAATTGGTTATGGCCCGTAAACTGTTGCACGACCTGAATGTCGACCGCATTGAGGTGGCCTCGGCTCGCGTCTCTGAAGGAGAGAAGGAGGCCGTGTCGATGATTTGTCGTTATGCGGCTAGCATCAATCGCCTGGATAGGGTAGAGGTGTTGGGCTTCGTCGATGGCGGCAAGTCTGTCGACTGGATCAGCGAGTGTGGTGGTCAGGTCATCAACCTGCTTTGCAAGGGCTCGCTGAAACATTGTACCCACCAGCTGCACAAGACCCCCGAGGAGCATATCGCTGACATTCAACAGGAGATAGCCTACGCCACATCGAAAGGCCTGAGCGTCAACGTCTATCTGGAAGACTGGTCCAACGGCATGAAGGATTCCCCCGATTACGTCTACCAAGTGATGGATGCACTCCACACTCCACACTCCACACTCCACATATCGCGCTTCATGCTCCCTGACACGTTAGGTGTCATGAATCCCCTGCAGGTCATCGAGTATTTCCGCAAGATGGTCAAGCGCTATCCTGATGCTCATTTCGACTTCCATGCCCATAACGACTACGATCTGGCCGTTTCCAACTCTTTGGCTGCTGTGCTTAGCGGAGCCCGAGGGCTGCATGTCACGGTGAATGGGCTGGGCGAGCGTTGTGGCAATGCCCCGTTGGCCTCCGTACAGGCTATCCTGAAGGACCAGTTTCATGCCAAGACGAACATTGTCGAGAGTCAGCTCAACGACCTCTCGCGCATGGTCGAGAGTTTCAGCGGCATCAGTGTAGCCCCCAATCAGCCTATTGTAGGCGAGAATGTTTTTACGCAGGTGGCTGGTGTCCATGCCGATGGCGACTCGAAGGACAAACTCTACTACAACGAGCTGATGCCTGAGCGTTTTGGTCGTAAGCGTGAGTATGCACTGGGCAAGAACTCTGGACGCGCCAATATCGCCAAGAACCTCGAGGAACTGGGTCTCGAGCTGACCCCTGAGCAGACGCGTCGGGTCACCCAACGCATTACCGAGCTGGGTGATAAGAAGGAAATAGTCACTCAGGACGACCTACCCTATATCGTAGCCGATGTCTTGAAGCACGATACCGATGGCGAGAAGGTGAAGCTCATCAGCTACGTCGTCTCTACGGCCTATGGTCTGAAACCTGGTGCTAACATCAAGGTCGAGATCAATGGTCAGCAGTATGAAGGCAGCGCGGTGGGTGATGGTCAGTACGATGCCTTTGTCAAGGCCCTGCGCCATATTTATAAGAAGTATCTCGACCGCACGTTCCCCATCCTGGCCAATTATCAGGTCTCTATCCCTCCTGGTGGACGTACGGATGCCCTAGTGCAGACCGTCATCTCGTGGCACCATCACGATGGTATCCTCCGTACTCGCGGACTCGATGCTGACCAGACGGAAGCTGCCATTAAGGCCACCTTCAAGATGCTGAATATTGTTGAAAACGAATTAACAAAATAAAATTACAAATTAAATATTATGAAACTGAAAATTGCCATTCTGTCTGGTGACGGCATCGGACCAGAGATCATGAAGCAAGGTGTAGCTGTACTCGACGCCATTGCTCAGAAGTGTAACCATCAATTTACCTACGAGGAGGCACTTGTTGGTGCTACCGCTATCGACTCCGTTGGCGATCCCTATCCTGAGGCCACCCACGATGTCTGCATGCGTGCAGATGCCGTTCTCTTCGCTGCTGTAGGCGACCTGAAGTATGACAACAACCCCACTGCCAAGGTGCGTCCTGAGCAGGGCCTGCTGGCTATGCGTAAGAAACTGGGCCTCTTTGCTAACGTACGTCCCGTGGCTACCTTCGACTGTCTGCTCCATATGTCGCCCCTGAAGGATGAACTGCTTCGTGGTGCCGACTTTGTGGTCATCCGCGAGCTGACGGGTGGTATGTATTTCGGTGAGAAATATCAGGACAACGAAAAGGCTTACGATACCGATATCTATACCCGTCCTGAGATTGAGCGCATCCTAAAGGTGGCCTTCGAGATGGCCATGACCCGTCGTCGCCATCTGACTGTTGTCGATAAAGCTAATGTGTTGGCCTCCAGTCGTCTGTGGCGTCAGATCGCCAAGGAGATGGAACCCCAGTATCCTGAGGTGAAGACCGACTATATGTTCATCGACAATGCCTCAATGCGTGTGCTCACTGAGCCTACTTTTTTCGATGTCATCGTCACTGAGAATACGTTTGGCGATATTCTGACCGATGAGACCTCTTGTATTACGGGCTCTATGGGCTTACAGCCTTCGTCCAGTTTGGGTGAACACACCCCGCTGTTCGAACCCGTTCACGGCTCATGGCCACAGGCTAAAGGTCAGAACTTGGCCAACCCCTTGGCACAGATCCTCTCTGCTGCCATGCTGCTCGAGCACTTCGGTTTGAACAAGGAGGGCTCGCTTATCCGCGAGGCTGTCAACGCTTCGCTCGATGCCAACGTGCGTACCCCTGAGATTCAGGTTGCAGGTGGTGCGAAATACGGTACGAAGGAGGTTGGTACATGGATTGTAGACTATATCAAAAAGGCCTGATCATCCTGTTTGTTGTGATATTATCGCAACTTACAGGACAAGCCCAGAATGCAGAAAACCAGCGCTGGCGTGATTCGCTGACCTATTTGAATCAGCAGATTGCCACCCAGCCCTGGTCTACCGATTTGCATTTGCGTAAGGCCAATGCCAATCTGCAACTGAAGCAGTGGCAGTATGCCGTTGACGAATATTCGCTGGTGTTGCAGAAGGAGCCTCGCAATCCAGCTGCCCTGTTCTATCGTGCCTATGCCAATACTCATCTGCGTCATTTCGACTTGTCTCGTAATGACCTGAACGACCTGTTGACCTATCTGCCCAACCATTTCGAGGCCCGTCTCTCACTGGCCATCATCCTGCAGCAGTTAGGTCGTAAGCAGGATGCGCTTGACCAGTTGAATCAGACAGTTCAGATGCATCCAGACTCCGCTGTGGCCTATGCTGCACGCGCCAATGTCGAGCGTCAGATGAAGCACGACGATGCTGCCCTCTATGACTGGGAGCGTGCCGAACAGCTCTCGCCACGGGACCCTTTCTATGTCGTGTCGCATGTCGACCTGCTGCTCGTTCTTGAGCGTCGCACCGAAGCCCGTCGTGTGCTCGATGCTGCTGTGCGTCGTGGCATTCCTAAGGGCATGTTGCTTGAATGGTACGAAAAATGTAAACGCTGATGAAGAAGCTACGCTTTCATTCGCCCACCCAGCGCCAGTTCACGATAGGCTTTTTCGCTGTCGTTGCCCTCCTGGCCCTCTGTCGCCTGATCTTTGGTGGCAGCGATGATGAATCTCCCTCAACCCTCAACCCTCAACCTTCGTCCCTTTTAAATCCCCATCCCAATCGCATCTGGAGCGTTCCCAGTTATAAGGATGCCTTCCCCGATGCGCAGGATGTGCAGATTCTGGCTGCTAATAAGTGGGGCGTGCGTCCTGTGAAGAATCGTGAGGATGCCGAGCATCGTAAGAAGGAGCTGGTCTATATCGCAGCCAACCCCTATTACCACGTTGACCGGCTGAAGAGCTCCATTCCCTATCTCGTACCCCGTGCTGCCGTTCTGTTGCAAGACATAGGTCAGACGTTCTACGATAGCCTCTATGCCAAGGGTGTTCCCCTCAACAAGCTCATCGTCACCAGTGTGCTGCGCTCGATGGACGATGTCGCCAAGCTACAGCGCCATAACCAGAATGCTACTGAGAACTCTTGCCATCTTTACGGCACCACCTTCGACATCTGCTACAACCGCTACCACCCCGTGGGACGTTATGTTCGCGATGACACCCTGAAGTGGGTGCTCTGCGAGGTGCTTCGCGACATCCGTCGTCAGGAGCGCTGCTATGTGAAATACGAAGTGAAGCAAGGCTGCTTCCACATCACGGTAAGATAAAAAAAAAGAAGGCTGGGCAAAAATGCTCAGCCTTCTCTCTTTATTTAGTTTTCATTATTCAGCTCCGAAATATTCCTGAAGTTCAGCGGTGGCGCTGCCCTCAGTATTGGGCAGGTCACGGATGATCTGGCCGTGCTCCAGCAGGGCGATACGTGTGGAGATATCGACGGTGTGCTGAAGATTATGGCTGGAGATGATGATGGTAGCACCAGTCTCACTGGCATAGTCGGTGATGAGGTGCTTCAACACCAGCTGGCTGGTGGGGTCGAGGAAGTTGAAGGGCTCATCGAGGATGACCGTCCTGGGCTTGCGGAGTAGGGCAGAGATGATGCCCACCTTCTGCTTGTTACCTGCCGAGAGGTTGCGGATGAGCTTCTTCTGTCCGAAGATCTCGCCACCAGCAAAGCGCTCATAGGCCTCCAGGCGCTGGTCGACATCTTCTTGCGTCATGCCGGATATCTTACCAAGGAAGGCGAAATACTCCTCAGGGGTAAGGAAGTCGATGAGGAAACCATCATCGATATAGGCGCCTACATCTTTTTTCCAGGCTTCCGACTCGGCGGGATTAATAGCCTCACCCCCTAACCCCTCTCCAAGGGGCGAGGGGAGTATATAGCTCACGCTACCTTCGTCGGCTTGCAGCAGGTCGAGCAACAGGCGGAAGAGGGTGGTCTTACCGGCTCCGTTGTTGCCCACCAAACCCAGAATATCGCCATCGTTGATGGTAAACGACGGTATGTCGCAGGCGCAAGTCTCGCCAAACTGCTTCTTGAGATTATTTATAGTGATCATATTTTTTTTCTAGTTGTTCTAGTATTTCTAGTATTTCTAGTATTACTAGTTATACTATTTATACTAAGCCACGTCCGTGACACTGCTTGAACTTCTTACCTGAGCCACAGGGACAAGGATCGTTGCGTCCGGGCAACTTATCCTTGATGATCGGTGTGCGAGGCTGCGGGGCACGCGTGTCCTGAGCAGCTGCGGCAGCCTGGCTGGGATCGGTCATCTGCTCCTGTGTGAGACTCTGTTTCGATTCGGTGTACTGCTGGCGCTGGGTATGCTCCTCGGGAGCGGCCTCCTGTACCTGCTGCATCTCAGGAATCTGAGCGCGCATGAGGATAGAGACAGAGCGGTTGTTCATGGTGTTCACCATGTTGTCGAACAGCTTGACGCTCTCCAACTTGAAGATCAACAGCGGGTCTTTCTGCTCGTAAGAGGCGTTCTGTACAGAGTGCTTCAGCTCGTCGAGTTCGCGCAGGTTCTCCTTCCAGGCATCGTCGATGATGTGGAGCAGGATCTGCTTCTCGAACTCCTTGACAACCGACTTACACTCGGTGTCGTAGGCCTCTTTGAGGTTACAGGGGATATTGTACATCTTACGACCATCGGTCAGGGGAACGACGATGCGCTCGTACATCTGGCCTTGCGTCTCGTACACCTGTTTGATGACGGGCTGGGCCACCTCCTGGACATGCTCCATCTTACGCTTGAAGTTGCCCATAGCCACCTGGAAAGTCTCCTCGCAGAGCTGCTCGTGGTTCTTGTTGATGAATTCGTCGCTGGTGAAGGGACACTCCATAGCGAATATCTTGATGAACTGCTCCTTGCAGCCCTCGTAGTCGTTCTGTTCGATGATGTTGACCACACGGTCCCAGATAGTGTTCGAGATATCCATACCGATGCGCTCACCCATCAAGGCGTGACGACGTTTCGAATAGACTACGGTACGCTGCTTGTTCATCACGTCATCGTACTCCAGCAGTCGCTTACGGATACCGAAGTTGTTCTCCTCGACCTTCTTCTGGGCGCGCTCTACCTGTTTGGTGATCATCGACGACTCCAGCACCTCGCCCTCCTTGAAGCCCAGTTTGTCCATTACGGTGGCAATACGCTCAGAACCGAACAGACGCATCAGCTTGTCTTCCAGCGAGATGAAGAACAGCGAAGAACCAGGGTCACCCTGACGTCCGGCACGACCACGCAGCTGGCGGTCTACACGACGTGACTCGTGGCGCTCAGTACCGATGATGGCCAAACCACCAGCAGCCTTCACCTCAGGCGACAGCTTGATATCAGTACCACGACCAGCCATGTTGGTGGCGATGGTGACGGTGGACGTCTGACCAGCGAGAGCTACGATGTCAGCCTCTTTCTGGTGCAGCTTAGCGTTCAGCACCTGACAGGGGATATGACGCATGTCGAGCATCTTCTTCAGCAATTCGGATATCTCAACGGAGGTTGTACCCACCAAAACGGGGCGACCAGCCTCACGCATCTTCACAATCTCGTCGATGACCGCATTATACTTCTCGCGAGCCGTCTTGTAGATGCGGTCGTCCATATCGTTACGGATCACGGGCTTGTTGGTAGGAATCTCAACAACATCCAGCTTATAGATGTCCCAGAACTCGCCAGCCTCCGTAGAAGCCGTACCCGTCATACCTGCTAACTTATGGTACATGCGGAAGTAGTTCTGCAACGTGATGGTGGCAAAGGTCTGAGTAGCAGCCTCGACCTTCACGTGCTCCTTAGCCTCGACAGCCTGGTGCAAGCCATCGCTCCAGCGACGACCTTCCATGATACGACCTGTCTGCTCGTCGACAATCTTTACCTCACCGTCGATGACCACATATTCGTCGTCCTTGTTGAACATGCAGTAGGCCTTCAGCAACTGCTGCAAGGTGTGGACACGCTCCGACTGCACTGCATAGTGCTGCAGCATCTCGTCTTTCTTGTTGACACGCTCCTCGTCAGAGAGTGACGTGTCGCCCTCCAGAGCAGACAGCTGACCAGTGATGTCAGGCAGCACGAACAGCTCGGCATCGTTCACCTGGTTAGCCAGCCATGCAGTACCCTTATCCGTCAGGTCGCACGAGTTCAGTTTCTCGTCGACAACGAAGTAGAGCGGCTCTACCACCTCTGGCATTCTACGGTTGTTGTTCTCCATATAGATACCCTCGGTCTTGAGCATACCGCTCTTGATGCCCTCTTCAGAGAGGAACTTGATGAGGGGTTTGTTCTTAGGCATAGACTTGTGCGAGCGATACAGGGCCAGGAAACCCTCCTCCTGCAGCTTCTGGTCGTTCTTGTCACGACCTTCGCTGATCTTCTGTTTGGCTTCAGCCAGATATTGGGTAGCCAACTGCTTCTGCACGCCAACCAACTTTTCGACCAGAGGCTGATACTCCTCGAACATCTGGTCGTCGCCCTTGGGCACAGGACCAGAGATAATCAGTGGGGTACGGGCATCGTCGATCAACACAGAGTCCACCTCGTCGACGATGGCGTAGTTATGGGCTCGCTGTACCAGGTCGGCAGGCGAGATGGCCATGTTGTCACGCAGATAGTCGAAACCGAACTCGTTGTTGGTACCGAACGTGATGTCGGCCTGGTAAGCCTTGCGACGCTCTGGCGAGTTGGGCTGGTGCTTGTCGATACAGTCGACGGAGAGCCCGTGGAACATATAGAGCGGACCCATCCACTCGGAGTCACGCTTGGCCAGATAGTCGTTCACCGTTACGACGTGAACACCATTGCCTGTCAGCGCATTGAGGAAGACGGGTAGGGTAGCCACTAGCGTCTTACCTTCACCCGTAGCCATCTCGGCAATCTTACCCTGATGCAGAACGACACCACCAAACAGCTGTACGTCGTAGTGGATCATCTCCCACTTCAAGTCGTTGCCACCAGCGGTCCAGTGGTTATGATAGATAGCCTTGTCGCCATCGATGGTGATGAAGTCCTTGCGGGGGTCGGCAGCCAGCTCGCGGTCAAAGTCGGTAGCTGTGACGATGGTCTCCTCGTTCTCAGCAAATCGACGGGCTGTCTCTTTGACGATGGAGAACACCTCGGGCATCACCTCGTTGAGAGCCTTCTCGTAAATCTCGAGCACTTCCTTCTCCAGCTTGTCGATCTGGGCGAAGATGTCGGCACGCTCGTCAATGGGCGTGTCCTCGATGGTGGCCTTCAGGCGTTCAATCTCTGCTTTCTCTTTCTGGGCTGACTGCTGCACCTGTTGCTGGATATCCTTTGTACGCTGGCGCAGCTGGTCGTTGTCCAGTTTCTGTACTTCAGGGTAAACGGCTTTCACCTGCTCTACCAGCGGCTGAATGAGTTTCATGTCGCGTGAAGACTTATCGCCGAACAACGAACGTAAAATCTTGTTGAAATTCATTTTTTGTATTTACAATTTTTCTATTTACTATTTACAATTTATTTTTGGCATTTTGCCATTTATTTTTCACCTTAAATAAATAAAGCGGCTGCAAAAGTACGAAAAAAATCCTAAATCAGCAAATTATTTGCATGCTTTTAGTTTCGTATTCGCATAGCATTGCATCAGCAAACACAGTGCCAACACCTGAATACCCTCTGCATAGTGCTGGAAAAAGCCACCTATCAGGAAGATGACAGCCAATATGGCAGTCATCGTCCAGTAACGAGTCCGTCTGCCTCGGATGACAGGATACAGGAACAGCCAGGGCAGCGGGTTGAACAGAATCAGCTGCAGGTTTAGACTTACCGTGGGGTGCTGCGAGAAGAGCATCAGTGTCAGCACGATGCCGATGGCGCCCGTGACGAACATCAGCAGCGCGTCCCAGAGCCGGAAAGCCTTCTTCATGCGCCATTCAGCGACGAAGAAGAAAATGCCCACAACGAGGATGATGATGGCGCAGACGATGGGCGGCAGTGGGAATCCCTCCTTACGGATTTGTACACCGGCAGGTACGGCGATGCGACGCTCCTTGACGAGCGGACGATAGGTCCCATTGGCATAGATCTGTGCATGGTCGAAGTCGTAGAGCAGGTTGCCTGGCAGAAACTCCTGTTGACGTAAATCGGTCTTGAAGTCAGCTTTGATGCCCAGTAATAAATCATTACCAAATCGTGACCACGGATTGTTGCGTGTCATATCGTGAACCATATCTCGATATGTTGGCGTATACGCTTCACGTTCAGCATATTCCACTTTTCCATTAATGCATTGCTCGATGATGTCTCGAGCCTTTGTCGTGCAGTTGTTATAGAAGTAATTATACCGATAAATTTTGTTCTCCGAACGCAGGTTGATGGCTAGCGCATCGTGCAGCATCAGTTTCTCCTCGGGTGTCAGGTTGAGCACCTGTTCTGTCACCATACTGCCAAAACGTCGGTACTCCTGTTGGAAGTAGTGGTAAGGGTAGGCCCCCAACTCGTAGTCTGTCAGTCCGAACACGAAGC
>Ga0247611_10002168_pt1 | contig 32735 bp, 24 predicted proteins | sample 177DNAGHGhighgp2_FD_192422 | JGI IMG/M metagenome (GOLD analysis project Ga0247611, IMG submission 192422) | Sheep rumen microbial communities from Palmerston North, Manawatu-Wanganui, New Zealand - 1770 DNA GHGhigh gp2 | ecosystem: Host-associated > Mammals > Digestive system > Stomach > Rumen... | reverse complement strand
TCCATGATGAGGGTGCCATTTTGCAAGGTCTCTAGTGTGGTCGCCTTGTCATTAAATATATCCTCTTCCGCTGCTGCAGAACGTATATTTGCATCGAAGGTCACTCTTACATCTCCGTATGCGTATACGTAAGGCGCTCTCTCATAGTCTACTATTACCACTGGCCTTAGCTTATTTGACATAAGTTCTACATAAAAATCGTGACAGAGTGCTTCTTCTCTATCTAGCAGAAAATCATAATCTCCTTTATTTATCTTATCATATTCTGCTCTTGTCATTGATACCGAGGTCTTTTGGATATATTGCTCTTCCTTTCTTTTTCTCTCTAGCATTATTACATTGTCAGAGTAGTTATATATCCTTATCCTGTATTTATGTCTCGAGGATACTCCGGAATCCTTTTCTACTAGCGCCGTATCCTTTATGTCGTCAAAATACAGACTTCTTATCGAATATCCATCAGGTCCTGCATGCTTATCAGTATGCATTATCACCTTTATGCGATTCTTTATGACCTCTGCTTCGCTCTCTGATATCAGATATTTAAGCTCGTGTCTGAATTGACGAATTATTTCCTGTGCCATTTATTCTCCTTCTATCTTCACATTTCCCTTTGAATCTACATAGAAACATATAGTTCCAAAATACTTAATGCTTTCTGAGGATACATAATAGTCAAAGGCATATTGCTCATTTCCGCTTGTATCCTTTGCCTTTACATTTAAGAAATACTGTCCCTCTGGTAGTTTTTTGTTATAGGTGACGCTGTTCATGTAAATATCATTTTTGCTAAAGATAGGATTTTTTAATTCGTAGTTATCCGCTAGTGTTACGTCATAGTATATGTCTTCACTCTGGAAATCGTAGGATGGATCCCAGGTAAAGCTTATTCCCGCATCAGTGAGGGCCGGCTTTCCTATGAAGAATGGCATTGGCTTTTCTAGAGATTCAAGATAAGCTTTATAATTTTCATCAAGCTCTTCAGGGAACTTTTCTAATACGTCATCATATTCTTCTTCCGTGAGCGGCTCTCCAAGCAGATCTCTTCCTGAAAATACATATGGCTTTACTACCTTTGCATATTCATTTGCCATTTTTCTTATTTTTTCTTCTGTTATAAGCTCTCTTAGCTCATTCATCTTTTTATCAAGTACTTCTCTAAAGCCGTCATCCTTTAGGATCTTTCTAAAGAACACATTTCCCCAGTAGTTGCTTATGCCGCATTCCCAGCCTTCACCTGCTGATAGATCTCTTATTTCTCTTTCATAGTTATTCATCGAGTCATCACAGTCCCAGTTTATGAAGAACCATTTGTCTACGTTAAGCGGACTATATAAAAGCGTATTTCTGCTCTGGGTATCTACACTTCCAAGCAAGATGTTAAAGGCAAGCCAGGTTGCTACATTGTCCTCATCGAACCATCTCTTTAGGATTTCTCCTCCTGAGAGCTTGCTGTCATTTACATCTTCTATCATTTTTAAGAGCTTGCTATTGTCCTTATCGCCCTTGGTCTTCAGATAGTATGTAAAGTCATCTTCGTCATAATCCGGGTCTGAGGCAAGCTTTAATGCATCATAATTATAGAATTCAAAGATATTATTCAGCTTGTATAAAAAGCCTTCTCTGTCTAGTCCATGTGCCTTTAAGAAGTTCTTATTGGCCTGCTCAACCTGAGTATAGAGTCCATAGTCCTCAAAACCTATGTCCTCGCCCTGGGTCAGATCTCTTACGTACAGATGTACGAACTGAGTTCTAAGGGCTACCATGTCATTTAGATTTTCCTGAAGGTCGTACATCAGCTTGTTTCTAAATCTCAGTCCTTCTCCCTGATGCTTGTTCAGATTTATTACCATCTGACCGTTCCAGCCTTCTGAATTGTTCTTTAGTTTTATTTTGTAGTTTTTCTGACCATATGATGAGGAGGATTGTCCTCTTATGGTTACTGTGCAGTTCGGTGCCTGCTTTCCATAGCCTAGCTCTCCTGCTTTTGGTCCGCTTTCATCTCCTACCTGGAGAAGTCCATTTACTCCGTAACGTTCTACGCCTTTTTCTTCATAGTAGTATACGGAGTAGGTATTTACCTCTTCCCAGGTATGATCTGTTGCTTCTGATGAATTTCCCTTGGTAACCGTAAGATACATGGTTATTACAGAATTATCATCATCATTTTCATAAAGGCTTTTATTATCCTTTAGCTTGTAATCTACTGTGCTGTTACTGAATACTATCGGCTCGTCTGATACATTCCCCGTTTCCGCATCCTCATTTATTACTACTCTGCAGCCGCTCATCACACTTACCGTCAATATCGCTGTTAGTACCGTAAGTAACAGCCTCTTAATACTATTTTCTTTCCTCATAATTTCTCCTAAACTATCCTCTATTCCCTGTCTTTTCTTTTTTCCTCTTTTACCTTTCTTCATCTTATTCTCCTGCCACCAGGCTGATATTTCCTTCCTTGTCTACATAAAAACTAAGTGTTCCATAATGTCTACTGCTGTCAGGTGAAATGTAATAATCAAAAGCATATTGTTCGTTCCCTTCCGAATCTCTCGCTTTTACATTAAGGAAATACTGTCCCTCTGGAAGGGGCGAATCATAGGTGCATATATTTAAAAATATATCATTTTTTACAAGTAACGGATCCTTTAGTTCATAGTTATCTGCGAGTGTTACTGTATAGTAAACATCATCGCTCTGTATGTCATAGGATGCCTCCCACACAAAATTTATCCCGTTTTCTACATTGGTCGGTACACCAATATAGAACGGCATCGGCTTTTCTATCGATTTTTTATAGGACTCATAGTTTTTCTCCAGCTCTAAAGGTATGGCATTTATTACTCTGTCATATTCTTTTTCATCTAATGGTGCATTTTTTTCATCTTTGCTGCCATCGGTGTATAGATACGGCTTTACTACTTCTGCATAACCTTCTGCCATTTCCCTTATCTTTTCTGGAGTAATCTGCCGCCTTAATTCATTTATCTTCTTGTCTAGAGTTTCTCTAAAGGTATCATCCATTATCAGCTTTCTGAAGAGTATATTTCCCCAATAGTTACTGACTCCTGTCTCCCAGCTGTTCTCTAAGTTGATGCCATGTATTTCTTTTTCTTCTAGCCCTAGCGCGCCGTCACAATCCCAGTTTATTAAATACCATTTATTCACATTTAATGGACTGTATAACAGCATGTTTCTACTCTGAGTATCGATATTTCCAAGTAATATGTTAAAGCCAAGCCAGGTCGCTACATTGTCCTCATCGAACCATCTTTCTAATACTTCAGTGCCGGATAATGTACTATTATTAACATCCTTTAGCATATTTATGAGCTTTCCATTATTGGTATCACCCTTAGTTTTCAGGTAATACCTGAAGGCCATCGCATCATAGCCTACATCATTTACCATCTTTATTTCGTCATATTTATAGAATTCAAAGATGTTATTCAGCTTGTATAGATGCCCTTCCTTATCTAGTCCATGCGCCTTTAAGAATTTCTTATTGGCCTGCTCTACCTGAGTGTATAGGCCATAGTCTTCAAATTCCGCATCCTTCCCTTCGGTCAGATCCTTTACATATAAATGTACGAACTGCGTTCTCATGGCTACTAGATCATCCACTTCTTTTATTAGGTCGTACATTAGTTTGTTTCTAAATCTCAAACCGTCAGACTGGTGCTTATTGAGATTTATTACTGTCTGGCCTCTCCAATCTCCGCTCGAGTCCTTTATCTTTATTTTGTAGTTCTTTTGTTTAGCTCTTGATGAGGTCTGTCCTCTTATGGTCACAATACAGTTCGGGGTCTGCCTCTCATAGCCTAGTTCTCCTTCTACCGGTCCATTTTCATCTCCGACCTGCAAAAGTCCGTTTACTCCGTATCTGTCTATTCCTAATTCGTCATAGTAAAATACCGAATGGTCATTTACTTCGCTCCAGGTATGATCTGTCGATTCCGAGGAATTTCCCTTAGTTACTGTTAAATACATGGTAACTACCGAGGTCTCATCATCATCCTCATACAGAACCTTATTGTCTATGAGCCTTGTATCAAGAGTCTTATCGCTGAATACAATGCTCTCCTCTTCTACCTCTTTGGGGGCTTCTTCTAATTCGCCAACACTTACTCCGCAGCCTGTCATTACTGCTGTTGTAACCGCTATTAAGGCAGTGCTGAACATCTTTTTCATTATCTTATTTCTTATTTTCATTAATACCTCTTCTGGATTACTTAAAGGTATCCAACTTTCTTAATTTTTCACCTTCACCTATTTTAATTAATCTCTTCTTCCTGTTTTACTGTTCTTCTTCTTGGATATTTTTCCTGATACTTTCTTTCATATTTTTCTGCAATGCTCTTCATTGGTCCTCTGACTTCACTTTCCTTTAGTGGCTGCCTCATGAGTATATTTTCTAGTACTTCTTTCATGAAGTTTCTTAAAAGTATAAAGGTAAGCATTGTAAATACTATTCCACCTGCTAAGAAGCCAAAACCATACCACTTTACTCCCATAAAGGTGGTCAGCACGGTTCCTAGTGTGCTTATTAACATAAATGCACCTGTGCTGATCATCGCTCCACGGTTGTCTGCAAAGTACAGCTGTATCAGCATAAGGCTGTTTCCCATGGCGTAAAATGCGTAGCCACAGCACATTATTCTGAATATTCCAAGCATTTCATCTGAGAAGCCAAGCGGCAGCATCGGTATTAATATCGAACCTACTATTATAAATAGCATACTTGAAAAGAACTGTTTTATGAATGTGTAGGTCAGCTCTCTTATGAGAGTCTGCTTCATTTCCTTCTGTGCCTGCTCTATGTCTACTAAAGCGCCATCAAGCAGACTAAAGAAATCTCTGTATTTAGGATAAAATTCTACCTCTACTGAGGTTACAAAATTTACCGTTGTTATAAGTATGGATAAAAAGGCCATAAGTGCTGATATGTCATACATAGGAGCCTCGTAAAACAGTCCTTTTACCTGAACGCTTGCCGGTGATGCCCACATTATGATCAAATGGCTGTATAAGCCTATTCCTATGTTGGTTCCTATCGGTACAAGCTCTCTATACTGGTCTATCCATTTCAAAAAATATAGCGAGCTGCAATCTCCCTTTGGAAAATATCCGAGCAGTATTGCGTAGTATATTATTGATACTGCTCCGTATCCCACGCATACAGCTATCATCATGGATATTATTATATCAAACCATTTTAATACAAATATGAGCAGATACCCCGTTACAAAGGTTATTATTACTGCTCCTAGAAAGGCTAACAGTATTCCTCTATAATTTTTTACCGCGGTAAGATAATTTATCTCTGTCCATACTACTATTAGTATTCCATAAAATACAAAACACGCTACGCCTTTTCTTAAGTCAAGACCTGAAAATATCAGGAAGGTTCCATATACCGCGCCTCCTACAACCAGCATTACTGATATGCTGCCATAAAAGGATGGCATTATGCTGCCCGGTCTTTTCATATATAGCTGATCTGCTATGTATCTTGTGGTTACCATTGATAATACATTTGTTGTAAGTAGCGAAGCAAGCAGCGTATAGGTAACCATCGAGTTTACTAGCCGCATGTCACCGTCTGCTGTGCCTGCAAGTATTCCTAAGAACTTTATTCCCAGCAAAAGGAGTATTCCAAGGATCATCGGTCCGGTACATACCATTGCCGAATATCCATAGGCCTTTATCAAGGCAAATAGTCCTTTTTTCTGGAATGCTCTTTTTAATTCAAAGCCTATTCCAGCCATTTTTCTTTCCCCTCATATATCGGTTATTTTTTAACCACTTCTTCATATAAGCTGCGATATTTGTCCATCATTATTTTCTGAGTATAGTATTTCTCTGCTCTAAGTCTTCCGGATTCTCCCATTTTAAGTCTCATTCCCTTGTTAAGACACATGGATACCATCGCATCTGCTAAGAGATCCTTATGCATCGGTGGTACGCATAGTCCCGCCGAGCCAAATTCATCATCTCTATCGATCAGTTCTCTGCAGCACCCTACATCAGTTGTTACTACCGGTCTTCCTGCTGCAAAGGATTCTAGTACGGAAAGAGGCTGTCCCTCTGATATACTTGTTAGGATGGTAAAGTCAAATTTAGGGAAGTATTCCTTTACGCTTACTACTCCTGTAAATATGATGTCTTCCACCTTTAACTGGTCTATCAGCTGATGACATTCTTCATTATATTCCTTGTCATCTACGTCTCCTAGTATATACAGTCTTGCATTCGGAACTCTTGATTTTACTTCTGCAAAGGCGTATATCATGGTCTTTATATCTTTTATCTTTGCTATTCTAACTACTGCTCCGATATCTATGTAACCATTGTCGGCCTTTACTGGAATATCCTTGAAGTTATCATAATTGATTCCGTTTTCTATTACTGACAGCTTTTCTACAGGGCAGCCGATTGCCGCCTGTATTTTGTTGGCATTATTAAATAGCGCCGTTACTCTATCTGCATACTCATAGGCACAGGCTGAGAATCTATAGAATATTTCTATCCACTGCTGCCTTAAATATGGCAGTACCCATTTTGCGCCGAGCAGTTCTTCCTCTCGCTCTCTTGTATAGATACCATGCTCCGTTACTATCATCGGCTTTTTGTATTTCCATTTGGCCATGCTTCCTAGTATTCCGCTATATCCGGTTGCCGTTGTATGATATATGTCTGCCTCTGGTACCTTGGTTGTCATAAGGTACAGTTCTGGAAGCAGCATTGATCTTACGTTGAAGAAGTAATTTGAGAAGGAGATATACGGATATTTTTCCCTACACTTTTCTATGAGAAGATTTAAAAATTCCTGACTCATGAGCAGGGAGGTCGGATTCATCTTTTTTTCCTGGAAAAGATTGAACAACACATCCCAATTTACATCATTTCCTGCAAAAAGATTCTGCATCTCTTCTCTTTCTTCTTTTGTTATTTTTGGATGCTTTCTCTGACGTTTATCCATTTTTATTTCTAGCGCCGTATCTAGAAATACTTCATGTATCTCTACTACGTTCTTAGGAAGCTGAAATTTATATTTTCCTTTTAATTCTTCCTTTGAACCTATGCACCAGAGTACGAACTCAACATCAGGCATTGCCTCTATGTAATGATGCGTCCAGCTTGAAACGCCTCCAAATACATAAGGGTAGCATCCTTCAAGAATAAAACATACCCTCACTTTTTTTCTCCATTAATAATATATTTTGATGTTTTCTTCTACTGCTTTTACTAAATACAGACCATCTGCTACCTCTGTAACTGTGCAGCCTTCTGTATTCTTTACTTCGCCCTCGTTTATTCTAAGAAGGAGATACGCTTCCTTTGAAAAACCTCCGAGCCTTACGTCTATTTCGCCGTCCTTTATATCTCTTTCTACTGATAGACCGCAATATCTATAGGTTGCTGCTCCCATGTCTGTTCCTGAGAGGTTTCTCATATCTGGTACAGCATTCTTTACTAATTCCAGATATTCTGTAAACTGTCTTGACATTTCAGGCCATCCGCTCTTTGCGCCTCTGTCTTCATCTAATATATCATCCGGATGTACGAAATGTGACTGTACGTAATGGAAATTGAATTCTGAAAAAGCAGTAAGCTTTGCGTATTCATCCAGCATGCAGCCTGATACTACTCTTGGTGTATCTATTATGCCGTTTTCTTCTACTGTGAATTCCTGTACCATGCTTTCTACGCCATCTGCTTTTAGATATACACTCGCTATTACCTTTACATCAGGTGCTGCTTCAAGCAGGAGCTTTTCTCCGGTTTCTGACATGATGTTCGATGGCGGTACATATACCTGGAACTTTTCGGTTGGATATAGTGCACTTGAGAATTCTACAAGCTCCTTTATGGAGTTCTTTAGATCTTCTTCGCTTGCCCAGAGCTTGTATTCACCGAACTGCATATTATCATCTATTCCTTCTACGCAAAGCGGCTGGTGATTATAGCCATGGAGTCCTAGCTCATTTCCATTATTTATCATGGTATTTCCGAACAATGAGAATCTGCTGGTCTGCTTATTTCTTGGAAGTTCTCCTTCAACAAAGTTGTTATAATCTTCGATTATGAGTCCTGTATATACTATTCCGTACTGCTTCTGCCAGTTGAGTATCTGAGGCCACCATACAGTTGAGTAAAAGCTTGCTGTATCTATTCCGTAGTCTCTTTCGATATATTCTCCGTTTCCTCCTGGTACTGGTGCCGGGAAGTCGTCTATGTAAAATGATGAACCATTTATTACAGGATACACGAAGGAATCTTCTAAGAGGCTGTAACAGAGTGTGTAGAAGCCTCTCTGGAATTTATCTGTAATTACATAATTCATTATTACTGCTCTTCCATCCTCTATGTCATTTGACCATATAAGAGGCACTGTTCCGTCATAGGAAGATACATAGCGCTTTGCCTTTGAATCTAATAACACGCCTAGTGAAGTCAGAATTTCTGTTTCTTCACCCAGCATAAATTTATAGGTATTTTTCTGATCTGCTCCTATAAGAGCATTATTGTCCATCCTTAGTCCATCTATTCCTACATACGATGAAAAGGAATCTACTCCTATTTTCGATGCAAGGAGCGAGAATACACTGTTAGGTGATGGAGTCATGGTATTCATCATTCTTCCGCCTGATACTAACCACTTTGATAGCTGCTCTGCTCCTTCGCCTATCTTATCCCAGTCCTGGAAGGAAAGTACTAATGTCTTATAGTTTTTAAGCTCATTTTCCCAGTCTACCTCAGATACATCCTTTACATCATAGCCTACTCTTAAGCTATCTAATACAAAGAGCATTTCAGAGGTGATTTTTTCTTCGCTTTCTCCCTTTTTGTCTACTACTACAAGACATTCCTTTTCCTGCTCAAAGGTTTCTGTCAGCTGTATTTTTGACAGATCCTCAAATCTTGATGCTACCTGTACGGAGATTCCTCGTCTTTCTAATACTACGAACACCGTAAATACAAACATTGCGATTATCGGTATTGCTACTCTGAACCAGGTATTCTTATTTTTTCTATTTTTCTTTATTTCTCTTTCTTTATCTGCTATTTCTTCCTGTTCATATTTTTGGATTTGTTCCTGAAGATCTTCCATATAATTCTTCACCCTTGCTTTCAGCATTCCAGAAGTCATACCACTCTCGTCCCGCTCTTGAGAGATATACTTCTTTTTCCTTTACTTCCTTTAATATCTGCATTGCCAGCTTTTTATCTGATATCTTAAAGGCATATGCCATATAAGACTGATAGCACCTTTCTTCCCCCGGCCATTTCTTTAACAGGTCTTCGCATTCTGCTTTTACTCCTGCTGTATTTCCTATATCAAGCCTATTGTCTATCCAGTCAAAACGATACTTGATTTTCTCCGGACAAAGCCCTTTAAGTTCTTCAAGCACCTTATTCAGCTTATTTTGATATATCCTAAGCACCTGTCCTGATATAAGGCCACTTTTAATGTAATTCTTTAATACAGTGGCATAATCGTCAAGTACTACCGGATTATCCTTATCTCTTTCTTTTTCTTTTTCAAGCTCTGTTATGCTCTTTTCATACCTGCTCTGTATTGCCATCATTGAGGTTGTAGCATAGTGGGAGAGCTCTGTGTCGCTTGAAAGGCTGGCCTTTTCAAGCACTGCTACATAATTTTCAGGATTCTTCCTTAATATATCAAGTATCAGAGATCTTCTTACCCTGCTGTCATTTATTGCCATGGCCTCTTCTAGAGGAACTACTTCATTTTCCTCCTTCTGAGGTACCTTTATCTGCTTATATCTGACCTGGGTTATTTCTAGCTTGTCTAAGTCTATTTCTCTTTGACCTATGCGGTTTCTTTTGTCCATAATGCACTCAACTAACATCATCATGAAACCCACATAAGGCACTAAATATACTATAGGATAAATCCTGTCCCTGATTTTTAAGATGTTCATGTCCTGCAAAACAAATACCACCACACTTATTATCAGGTGTATTAGAATTAATAATATCAGTATCATTTAATAGTCCTTTACAATCTCGAATTGCTGACCTATTTCAGTTAGTCTTCCTGCTACCTTTTCTGCACCTACATTTCCTGTCTGTACTAATAGAAGATATAGCTCGTTATTCTTTCCTATTCCAAGTACATCATTATTTCTTGTAACCTTTTCGATTTTCTTCTCAATTTCATTTATTGCTTCGCCCTGGCTATTGATTTTAATAAGTGTATAGTCTGCAAAGTTCTTTTCGAACATCTTCTTTCTTATATCTACGAGCTTTGCAAAGTTTTCACTATTTAATACCTTTGTGCCCTTTACGAATCTATCCACTCTTGTGGTTTCCTTTATGGCATTTGTTATTGATGAGGATATGAGCTTTGAAATTATTGTAAATTTATTTGAGAATTCAATGTTCAGCTGACTTTCATCAGCCTCCTTTATGATGACTATTCCGTATAGATACTCTCCGTCATAAATAGGTGCTGCATATGCTGGATAATCCGGTAAGCATTCCCTATTTATAAATGTCTCATTCTTCTCCATTTCATCCATAAATTCCATATAGTTCCTTAAATCTATGGACTTCTTCATTCTTTCATTTTCATTCTTAGAGCATACTTCAAGACGAGCCATCCAGCTATCCTTTTTACAGCTATAGATGCCAATGGATTCACTTCCAAGCATTTTTTCTAATACCTGAACTGCTTCATAGAGTACTTCTTCAGTTGAGAGCTTTTCAAGTTCTTTTACTGCTGAGTAGATCTTTCCGTAGCTGTCCTTATAGCCGATGATCTGGTTGTTGTAGTGCTCTGCTGTCTTTAATACATCATGATAAAGAAGATTTAAGAATACGTACTTCTTTTCCATTACTTCATTTTCTTCTGTCACATTCTTTAGCTTATCGTTCATCTTATCTCTGCCGTAGCCTGTTACTGATCCTAATAGGAAGTAAGCCGCAAATGGCAGCCAGTTCTGAATGTTCGTTATAAGAAGCTGCCAGCTCACTGTATCTAGTAATGAAAAGAGGTATCCAAAACTAGCTATTAGGGCTGATATAAGGCCTGGCATAAGTCCATTCATTGTTCCTACTATCAGCACTGCTAAGAGCCTGAAATCCATAAATTCAAGCAGAGAATTACCCTTTACCAGATGATTCAGCCATTCAGTGATTACCGCAAGTACTGCTATTTCAGCCGTTACTCTGGTCACCTCTCCGATTCTCTTAAGATTTCTCATTCTCTTTTTCTTTTTGCTCAGATTTAAGATATCATTTTTTACAGAGCTTATTATGTCTGGAAGCTCTTTTCTTAAATCATGTGTTGGATACCAGCCGTATTCCTTCTTTGCAGTATTATCCCCGTAAGCTATTGGCTGTCCTACAACAAAATTCTTGAAGGTTCCGGTTACTCCCGGAATATTTTTCTTTATGCAGTTTACTAAATCGTTTAAGGATTCAATGTTTCCTCCCCCAAGATTCATTTCAAGATACTTCTCATCTGGTGGTAAATCTGCAATACGCGCCACAAGAACACCCAGATCTTCATCATTTAAGAAATCGGTGTTCTCGTCTCTATAGCCTGTAAATGAAATTTTCTTTGTCCTGACTGCTGAATGGATCCATTTCTCTAGCTGCCAGTCATTTTCTTCGGTTGAATACATATGCGGAACTCTTAAGATCTGTGTATGCATTTCATCTTCAGATGCGCCTATATATGCAAGCCTCTCGCCTGTCATATTTAATACTCTTCTGTTTCTGCTTCTTGCTGTATCCTGTACAACCGGTGCATTTACATCATTTGATGTAATCAATACAAAATTCTTTATTTTATTATGCCTGCAAAGATACATATTTTCTTCGAGCATTTCTAAGTCATCATAAATACGAATAGCCCCATCTATCGCTTTTGATACATATACCACCATGTCAAAGCTATATGCTACATATAGATCTGTCAGTGTCTGCTCTGTCTCTGTCGTAAATACCTTTACATTTTTTAATTTTCGTATTTTCTCAAGATTACGCGGCTCTTCTTCTTTATTCTGCTTATCAGCTAGAAAATGCCCCTCATTGCTATAATCTTCAAATACAACACAGGTATTGTCCTCAGAAACTTTTTTAAAAAAATTCACAGAAATAGGACGTATATTTCCTGTAAATAGTATGTTCATTATTTTTCTACCTCCAAACCCATACTAGCACATTTTTTCCTTTCAGTCAAACAGTTTATATTATAGTTATATTTTATCATTTATTTATTTACACTACATATCCAATTTAAATATCCGCATTTTTTTACCTAATTTCAACCTTATTTTTCGATATTCGTATAGATTTTTTTCAATTGATATGTTATAATGTAAGATAGTGAGTTTGTTAGTCATTGCAAACCACCCAATTAAATTGCTTTTTCAGACGGAAAGGAATAGATATGTCTAATAGATTACTTGAGAAATATAAGAGTATGATAAGAAAGGAAGCAATAAGACTAGAAAAGGAAGGCAGATATTCGGATACTAAAAAATATATCCAGCATTCAAATATCTCAGTTTATGACCACTGCTTCGGTGTTGCGCTCCTTAGCGTTATAATCGCTGAAAAGCTTGGTATTACTGTAAATCTTCACTCTTTAATTGTCGGTGCCCTGCTCCATGATTACTTTTTATACGACTGGCACGAGAAGGAAAGAAAGGGCCATAATATCCATGGCTTTACCCATCCTACCACTGCACTTAAGAATGCCGAAGAGGATTGGGAACTTAATGATATCGAAAAGATCATCATTAAAAGACACATGTTCCCTCTCACTGTTATCCCTCCTACAAATAGGGAAGCCTGGATCGTATGCATCGCCGATAAGATCTGTGCTACTAAAGAAGTGCTTTCTGGCAGGACTTTCGCGTAAAAATAAAAAAAATAGAAAATCTAAGAGACGTTTTGTTTCTTAGATTTTCTTTTTTTAATTATGTTTTTTTCAAAAAGCTTTATTTTAGCCTTTACTCAAATTGTACATTTGCTCAAATCCCTTTATTTTAGCCTTTACTCAAATTGTACATTTGCCCAAGCCCCTTTATTTATCAGCATTTCAGCAATATCTTAGTTCTTTTTCTGGGCCTGGATTTTTTCGTTTAATTCACTTAAGTACTCCCAGCGCTCCATTTTTTCTTCTAACTTTGTTTCTAATTCTTCTTTTCTTTTTGATAGCTCTGAGAGCTTTGGATAGTTGCTTGCTTCCTTTACGATTCCTGCTTCTACCTCTGCCAGCTCTGCTTCCAGCTTTTCTATGTCGGCATCTATGGTTTCAAATTCACGTTCTTCTTTATAAGAGAACCTCACTTTTTTTTCATGACGCGAGTTACCACCGGCACTGCCTTTATTCCAACTGCCACTGCCTTCACTCCAATTTTCCCTACCTTCAGAAGTACCTTCCCCGTTCCAAGAAGTCCCTTCTTCACTGCCTTCTTTCGCTTTGCCTTCTTCTCGGCCTTCGCCTTCTGAAGCTTTTTTACTTCCATTTTGGTTTTCAGCTGCAATGGCCCCGGCTTCAGCTTTCCCTTTACCATTAGCTTCAGCTTTGCCTTCTTTGCCCCTCTTCTTTCCGCCAGATAATTCTCCAAAAAGTTCTTTTTCATCTTCAACTTCCTTCTTTAGTCTGTAGTCAGAATAACCGCCTTCATACTGCTTTATTATGCCATTTCCTTCAAATGAGAAGATTCTATTTGCCATTTTGTCGAGGAAATAGCGGTCGTGAGATACGCTGATTACAATTCCCGGAAAGCTCTTTAGGTAGTTTTCTAAGATTGTCAGCGTCTTTATGTCAAGATCATTTGTAGGTTCATCCAGTATCAGGATATTAGGCTCCTGCATTAATACATGCAGCAGAAATAGCCTTCTTTTTTCTCCTCCTGATAGCTTTCCTATTATGCCATACTGCGCTGCTCCACTAAAGAGGAATTTCTCAAGCATCTGTGAGGCTGTGATTACTCCATCAGTGGATTTTATATAGTCGGCTGTTTCTCTTATATAGTCTATTACTCTTTCATTTTGAGGAAGCTCTTCATTTTCCTGCAAGAAGAAACCTGCCTTTACTGTAATTCCTGTTTCTACTTTTCCTGTATCTGGCTGTATAAGACCTGTTATAAGCTTTAACAGTGTTGATTTTCCGCAGCCGTTCTTTCCTATTATACCTATTCTGTCATCTGATAAAAGGGTATATGAGAAATCCTTTATTACCTGCTTTTCTCCAAAGCTTTTGCTGATATGATCCAGGATTATTGTCTTTTTTCCAAGTCTTGAGGAAAGAGTGCTGATTTTTACTTCATCATCAGTTATTACCGGCTTTTCTCTATTTGCAAGCTCATTAAAACGTTCGATATGTGCCTTTTGTTTGGTTGTTCTAGCTCTTGCTCCTCTTTGCATCCAGGCCAGCTCTATTCTATATAGATTCTGATTCTTATGCTCTGTGCTCAGGGCTATTTCTTCTCTTTCTGCCTTCATTTCAAGATATTTTGAATAGTTTGCTCCTACATATTCATATATCTTTCCCTGATCTAGCTCTATCATTTTATTTACTGTTCTATCTAGGAAGTATCTGTCATGAGTTATCATGATAAAGGCTCCCTTATAACCCTTTAAGAAGTTCTCTAACCATTCGGTCATGTCTGAGTCTAAGTGGTTAGTAGGCTCATCGAGGATCAGAAAGTTTGACGGTGTAAGTATTGTCCTTACTAGAGCTGCCCTCTTTTTTGTTCCGCCTGAGAGGTGCTCTGCCGTGTCATCCGGATTTTCTATTCCAAACTGCAATAGCAGAGTTCTTGCCTGTCCTCTTAGATTTATATAATCTTCCTCTGCTCTCTTTCCTTCTACTACATTATCTAATACACTTTTACTATTATCAAATACCGGCGTCTGCGGAAGATATGCTATCCTTAGCTTTCCATTTTTTGTTATTCTGCCCTCATCAGCCTCTTCTTCTCCTGCGAGACATTTTAATAGCGTTGATTTTCCTGTTCCATTTACTCCGATGAGTCCTATCCTATCCCCATCATTTATTCCAAAGCTGATATTTTTCAGTACATCCCTATGAGGATACTCCTTTGAAACATTCTCTAGCGTTATTAAAGTTTCCATTTTAAATCCCTGTTCCATCAAAGGCTGGTATGAAGCTTTCTGAGACTGCTTCCTGTGACTGTATGAAGGCATTTTTTATGCCTAGCTCTATGGCATAGTCTACTAGTCTTTCATACCTTTTCCTTGATACCTTTTTGTCTATTTCCGGATAATCCTTTAAATTCTCGTGTAATGGCGTGTACTGGCACATCAGGCTCATATATACATTATCACCATAAGTGTCTGCTACATATTTTACTATGCGCTTTGAGTCTAGCAGTGCTCCTGGCAGCATCATATGCCTTATTACCACACCCTTTTGCAAGAGTATTTCCTGGTCATTATCCAATTTTTCATTTTCTTTTATTTCTTCTGATTTTAATGACACATAGTTTCTAGTGCCTATTTTCTTTACTACAAATTTAGGCTTTCCTACCTGCCTATACATTTCTGCTATGGCTGCTGTGGCTACTTCAAAATAATCCTTTGCTTTAGAATACCTTCCGCTTATGCTTTTATCCACATATTTTAGATCTGGAAGATAAATATCAACAAGTCCATCAAGGATTTTAACAGTTTCCACATTGTCATAGGTGCCTGTATTGTATAGTACTGGTATTTCTAGCCCCGCATTTTTTGCTTTTTCTATGGCTTTTGCTATATGAGGTACATAGTGCGTTCCTGTTACCAGGTTTATGTTATTTGCACCCTCTTCCTGAAGTCTTAGAAAGTCTTCTGACAGCCTTTGCGTTGTAAGAGCCTTTGAGGAGTTATTTCCCCCTTCCAGGCAGTGCGCAAGATTGTAATTCTGGCAGAATACACAGCGCAGCGAACAGCCTGTAAAAAACACTGCTCCCGAGCCTTCTTTTCCTGATATTATAGGCTCCTCCCAGTAGTGCAGGGCTGCCCTTCCTGCTAGGAGTTCTGCTCCCATTCCGCAATAGCCTGCCCTTTCATAGCGGTTTATTCCGCAGTTTCTTGCACATAAATGGCAGTGCTCATATTCTTTATATTTAATTTCCATTTTTTGTTATTTTGCAATATTCCGTTACTGCTTTCATCTCTTTTGCCGTACTACTTTTTACTGCTTTTACATATCGCTTTACTGTGGCGCTTTTGAGTATTGCTTTACTGTAGTGCTTTTGAGTATTGCTTTACTGTGGTGCTTTTGAGTATTGCTATACTGCAGTGCTTTAACATATCACTTTACTGTAGTGCTTTTGAGTATTGCTTTACTGCACACTTTTACATATCGCTTTTTTAGACGTCTTAAGGTAAAGCTTATTATGCACGTTTTTACCATTACAGTTCGATATTCTCTATATCCTGCATCCAGAGTGCCTTTACCGCATCTGATGGCATACGAAGGTCTCCTCTTGGGCTGACTGCTATGCTTCCTACCTTTGGTCCGTCTGGAAGACAGCTTCTCTTGAACTGCTGTGCAAAGAACCTTGAGTAGAAATTCTTAAGCCACTTCACGATTGTATCTTCATCGTAGGTTCCCGGCTCTACAAAGGCCTTCTTTGCTAAGGTGAAGATCTTTGTTGGCATAAAGCCAAATCTCATTACATAATATAGGAAGAAATCATGAAGCTCGTAAGGTCCGATCTTATCTTCTGTCTTTTGAACTATTTCTCCATTTACTGGTGGAAGAAGCTCTGGACTTACCGGTGTATCAAGTATGTCTAGAAGCACTTCTCTTAGATTGTCGTAAATGTCTGCAAAATAAGCTACCAGATAGCGAACAAGTGTCTTTGGTATTGAGGCATTTACACCGTACATGGACATGTGATCACCGTTATAGGTTGCCCAGCCCAGTGCCAGCTCTGATAAGTCTCCTGTTCCTACTACAAAGCCGCCGGTTTCTCCTGCTATGTCCATGATTACCTGAGTACGTTCTCTGGCCTGACAGTTTTCATAGGTTACATCCTTAACTGCCTCATCATGTCCTATATCCTTAAAGTGCTGAAGAACAGCATCATTGATGCGTACCTCTCTAAAGGTCGCACCGATTTCCTTTATTAACTTTACTGCATTATTATAGGTTCTGTCTGTTGTTCCAAAGCATGGCATTGTAACTGCTACAATGCCTTCCGCTGGAAGTCCTGCAAGCTCAAAGGCTCTCTTTGCTACAAGGAGCGCAAGTGTTGAGTCAAGTCCGCCTGATACACCGATTGTAACAGTCTTTGCATGAGTATGGACAATTCTCTTTTTGAGGCCGAGCGCCTGCATATTTATTATTTCTGAGCATCTGCTTGCTCTTGCTGCCTCATCTGATGGTACAAACGGATGAGGATCTACAAAACGGGTAAGCTCTGGTGTTTCAAGATTCTTGAAGGCAAAGGCAAATTTGACATAGCCCTCCTCCCTCGCTGCATTTGCAAAGCTTTCTGAATTATCCGATGAATACAGCATTCCAAGTGCCTTTGCTTCTATGGTTTCATAGGTATTCATCCTTCTTCTGTCTGCAACAAGTCTTCCTATATCTATTTCTGTGGTTATCATGCCGTTCTTAAATCTTTCCGATTCTGCAAGCATGGTTCCATTTTCTGCTATCATGTTATGTGCAGCAAATATGAGGTCTGTAGTTGATTCTCCCTCTCCTGCATCTGCATAAATATATGCACTTACAAGTCTTGCTGACTGCATTGCTACAAGATTCTTTCTATAATAGCTCTTTCCAGTAGTTTCGTCACTTGCGGATGGATTTACTATTACTGTAGCTCCTGCTGCTGCTAAATTTCCACTTGGCGGATTATGTGTCCATAGATCCTCGCAGATTTCTACGCCGATTGCAAGTCCTGGCATATTCACATTTTCAAGCACCAACTTATTATAAAAAGGTACGCAGATGCTTCCCTTTGAGGCAGAACCTGAATATCTTTCTACATCTAAGAGAATGCCCTCAAATTCGTCACGTATATCATACGGAACATCGCTTATTCCGAAATACATTAAATATTCCGGTGCCGGAGCAAAATGTCTTGCTTCATAAAATTCCGAATAATTTGGTATATAGCGCTTTGGTATCATCGCCAAAAGCTTTCCATTTAAAAGAAGAGCTGCTACATTATAAAGCTTTCCGTTCTTAGTGACCGGAAGACCAACAGTAACTAACATATCAAGACCTCTTGAGGCCTTGATTATCTTTGCTAGTGCTGACAATGCTCCTGTTAATAATGGCTCTTGCAAGAAAAGATCAGAGCAGGTATAGCCTGTTATTACAAGCTCAGGAAATACCAGAAGCTTTACTCCTTCAGAAGCTGCTTTTTTCATGCTTCTTACTATTTCATCTGAATTAAAATCGCAATCTGCAACCTGAATGTCAGGTGTAGCAGCTGCTACTTTTACAAATCCATTTAGCATAATAAACTCCTTACAATGTGTTTATTTCGGATTATTTGCATATCTTATGAAATGTGTTAAACTGCATTCATTAAACTACGAACATAAGTTCACTTTTGTTTCACTCTTTAGCGAAAACACTTAAGTTAAATACTACCACAAAACCGCAAAAACTTCAACGTAAAATCAACGTATTCAAAAACCCAAAGCATTTGTTGAATTTATACAATTAAAATGGTATAATATGGGTGTAATTATGTTAATTTTAACAAAGTTTATCATATTATTCAGAAAGGATGGCTTTTTATGAAGGGATACAAGAAATTTTATGTTGATGGAAGTAAGAAGATCGACATTGACAAGTTCGTTACTAGTGAAAAAATCGACAAAAAAGAGAAGGAAAAGTATATTGCTGAGACTGAAAAGAATCAGCTGAAAATTGCTGAGCTTCAGGATAAACTTTACGCTGATGGCCGTGAGGGCCTTATCATTGTTCTCCAGGCAATGGATGCTGCTGGTAAGGACAGCACTGTTAAAAACGTAATGAGCGGTATCAATCCTCAGGGCGTTAATGTCTATAGCTTCAAGGCTCCTTCTTCTGCCGAGATTGCTCATGATTTCCTCTGGAGAATCGAATCATGTGTTCCTGAGCGCGGAAAGATCAGTATTTTCAACCGTTCCCAGTACGAGGATGTTCTCGTTGTCAAGGTACATGACATGTATAAAAACTACAAGATGCCTGAGCGCTGCACAAAAAAGAAGAAGGACGAGTTCTTCAGTGAAAGATACGAGGACATCTTAAACTATGAAAAGTATCTCTATCATAATGGCTATAGAATCATCAAGATTTTCCTCAACGTTTCTAAGGATGAGCAGAAAAAGAGATTCCTTGAAAGAATTGACAGACCTGAAAAGAACTGGAAGTTCTCTTCTAGCGATATAAAAGAAAGAGCTTTATGGGATGAATACCATAAAGCCTATCAGGATGCTATTAATGCTACTTCTAGTAAGAATACACCTTGGTACGTGCTTCCTGCTGACCAGAAATGGTTTACAAGATACTTAGTTTCTGAGATCATAAAGGATACCCTTAGGGATATGGATCCTAAATATCCTGATGTAAGTGATGAGCAGAAAGCAAATTTAGCCGGTTGCAAGGTTCAACTAGAGAGTGAAGGAAAATAATAATTTATTCCTTATTTGCTGTAAGATATACATAGTAGTAGCCCAATCCAACAACGAAGGCTCCACCTATAATATTCCCTAGAGTTACCGGAATGAGAAAGGCAGCCATGCATTTGCATGACTGCCTTGAATTATTATTTCTATAAAGCTTTCAGCTTAAAATTAAAGCTGTGGGCCTGCTGCAACTAATGCCTTACCAGCATCATTTGTCTCATACTTCTTGAAGTTCTTGATGAATCTCTCTGCAAGATCCTTAGCCTTAACTTCCCACTCTGAAGCATTTGCATATGTATCTCTTGGATCAAGGATACCTGTGTCTACGCCTGGAAGCTCTGTAGGTACTTCGAAGTTGAAGAATGGGATCTTCTTTGTATTTGCCTTAAGAACATCACCTGAAAGGATTGCATCAATGATACCACGAGTATCCTTGATTGAAATTCTCTTTCCTGTTCCGTTCCAACCTGTATTAACGAGGTAAGCCTTTGCTCCGCTCTTTTCCATCTTCTTAACAAGCTCTTCTGCATACTTTGTAGGATGAAGCTCAAGGAAAGCCTGTCCGAAGCAAGCTGAGAATGTTGGTGTAGGCTCTGTGATTCCACGCTCTGTACCAGCAAGCTTTGCTGTGAAGCCTGAAAGGAAGTAGTACTTTGTCTGCTCTGGATCAAGGATTGATACTGGAGGAAGTACTCCGAAAGCATCTGCTGAAAGGAAGATTACATTTTCAGCTGCTGGTCCGTGTGATACACCGTTAACATTTGCTGCAATTCCCTTGATATGATCGATAGGATATGATACACGAGTATTCTCTGTAACTGACTTGTCTGCGAAATCGATCTTTCCAGCTGCATCAACTGTAACGTTCTCAAGAAGAGCATCTCTTCTGATTGCGTTGTAGATGTCTGGCTCTGATTCCTTGTCAAGGTTGATAACCTTTGCGTAGCATCCACCTTCAAGGTTGAATACGCCGTTATCATCCCAGCCGTGCTCGTCATCACCGATGAGGAGACGCTTTGGATCTGTTGAAAGAGTTGTCTTACCTGTTCCTGAAAGACCAAAGAAGATAGCTGTATGCTCACCGTTCATATCTGTGTTAGCTGAGCAGTGCATTGAAGCCATTCCCTTAAGTGGAAGGAAGTAGTTCATCATTGAGAACATACCCTTCTTCATTTCTCCACCGTACCATGTGTTAAGGATAACCTGCTCCTTAGATGTGATATTGAATGCTACACATGTATCTGAGTTAAGACCTAACTCCTTGTAATTTGCTACATTTGCCTTTGAAGCTGTATATACAACGAAATCTGGCTTGAAGTTTGCCTTCTCTTCTGCAGTTGGCTTAATGAACATATTTGTTACGAAATGAGCCTGCCAAGCAACTTCCATGATAAAACGAACAGCCATACGAGTATCAGCATTTGCACCACAGAACGCATCTACAACATAAAGGTTCTTTCCTGAAAGCTCCTTCTTTGCAAGATCAAGAACTACGTTCCACTGATCCTGTGTCATTGGATGGTTGTCATTCTTGTAGCCCTCTGTTGTCCACCAAACTGTGTCCTTTGAGTTCTCATCAACAACAATGTACTTATCCTTAGGTGAACGACCTGTGAATACACCTGTCATAACATTAACTGCGTTAAGTTCTGTGTTCTGTCCCTTTTCATATCCTTCAAGACTTGGATCTGTCTCTGCCTTATAAAGTTCCTCGTAAGAAGGGTTGTAAACGATACCTGTTGTTCCAGTGATACCATACTGTGTTAAATCAACATTAGCCATCTTAAATTACCTCTCTTTTAATATTTTATTAAGTTTTTTCTTTAGACTGCGCCATTTGACGTTTTTTTTGCAATCATATCGCACAGTGATCAGACAATTTAACTTTTAATAGTATAATAAATCGTTAAAGAAATGTCAATATCCTTGAAAAAAAATTATCTTAAATTATTTTAAAAAACAAACAGAACATAGGACTGTTCTTTACAGCCCTATGTCCCTTTAAGTGCGCTCTGCGCACATATTATTTACTTATTGATTTTTACGATCCATCCTTCTGGAGCTTCGATTCTGCCCATCTGGATTCCTGTAAGTGTATCATAGAGCTTCTGGAGAACTGGTCCCATCTTTTCCATTCCGCTTGGGATAAGGATTTCCTTACCATGATCGTTTACGCTGCCAACAGGTGAAATAACTGCTGCTGTTCCGCAAAGACCCATTTCCGCGAAATCTGAAAGCTCTGATAATGCAACCTTGCGCTCTTCTACCTTGAGTCCTAAGTAATTCTTAGCTACATAAACAAGTGAGCGACGTGTGATTGATGGAAGGATAGAATCTGACTTTGGTACTACAAGATTTCCTTCCTTGTCGATAAAGATGATATTTGCTCCTCCTGTCTCTTCGATATATGTACGTGTTGCAGGATCAAGATAAAGATTCTCTGCAAAACCTTCCTTATGTGCTGTAACAATTGCATGAAGGCTCATTGCGTAGTTAAGACCTGCCTTGATTGAACCTGTGCCTCTTGGTGCTGCACGGTCGAAATCTGAAACCTTGATCTTAATTGGCTTTGCACCGCCCTTGAAGTATGGGCCTACTGGTGTTGTGAAAATTCTGAATTCATATTCTTCTGCTGGCTTTACACCGATTACTGGGTTTGAACCGAACATGAATGGACGAAGATAAAGTGTTGCACCTGTGCCATATGGTGGTACAAAATCTGCATTTGCTGCTACTACCTTCTTTACGCCATCAATGAACTGTTCTACTGGAAGTATAGGCATTTCAAGTCTTGCTGCTGACTGCTGAAGTCTTTCTGCGTTGAGGTCTGGGCGGAATGTAACTATGTCTCCATCCTTTGTCTCGTATGCCTTAAGGCCTTCGAAACAGTTCTGAGAATACTGAAGAACACCTGCGCACTCTGACATCTGAATCTTGTCGTCTGTAATGATAGCGCCTTCATCCCACTTTCCATCCTTAAAGTAAGATACGTATCTGTAATCTGTCTTAATATAGCCAAATCCAAGGTTTGACCAATCAATATCTTTCTTTGCCATAATAATTTCTTCCTTTCACGGTTTGATTTTAAACACAACCTTCACCTATCATACATCAGTCTAGCAAAAATTTCAATAACATTTTTTTGCTAAAATACAATACGATTTTATCCTCTTTCATTTGGATATTTTTGTAAACAAATATTCAGGTTAAAATCACACAATTATTATACTATCTATTTTCTTCAGTTTCCTTATATGCCTTCCACGGTGAATCAATATACTCTCCTCTATTTGGATCCTTGGTAGGTGTTGCTGCTGGTGTTGGTGTCGGAGTTGGGGTAGGTGTCGGCCTGTTCTTATACTCTTCATTTGCATATTCTTCTGTATAAAGGCCTGATACCGTATACCTCATTGCCGCATTCCAAAGGCTCCAGCCCTGATAACCTGCATCATAGGTCGCATTTATCTGATCTCTTATTTCCTTTGGACCATAGGTTATATGATGCCTTACCCAGGTTGCTGTAAAGTCCTGAAGCCATGGTCTTACCTCTGCCTTATTTACGCTTCCATCATCCGGAATTACAGAGAGTACATTCTTTGCATCTAACATTGACGCAAGAATAAGCTTGTATGGCTCTGTGTCTGGATAATCTATTCTATAACTGCCATCTCCGTAGTGGGATGGGTATACCATCGGACAGATATAGTCAAGATATCTACAAAGCTGTGCAAAGTCCTGTCCTACATACTTCTGGTCGATTGAGCTTGATATTACTGTTCCGAATACGTCGCCTGATACCATGATTCCTATCGGCTTTATTTCCTCGCACATGTACTTCATGGCTGCTGATACTAGTTCTATCTTGGTTCTTTCATCCTTTTCTACACCAAGATCAAAATCGCTTATGGTTCCATCTGTCGGGAAACGCATATAGTCGAAATTCACCTCATCAAAACCTAATTCATAGCAGTTTTTTGCTACTTCAATGAGATAGTCACAGACTTCCTTCTTTCCTGGATTTACCCATTTTATGTTTGCATAGTCTGTATAGATAGTCCCATCTTCGTGATGGATTGCGAGTTCCGGTGCATTTTTTGCAAGAAGTGGATCTTTAAAGCAAACCACACGTGCTATCAAATATACATTATGTTCTTTACACTTTTTTACAAATGCATTGATGTCCGGGATAAAGTTTCTGCTTGTTCCGAACTTATCAATATATTCTCCATGCATTTCGCAGGTTATTCTTCCATCATCGTCTTTAATGTCTACGTATATGGCATTAAGCTCAGTATTATCTATCATTTCCAGTATATTGTCCAGATTCCTGGTTGCGCCATCACTGGTCATGTAAACGCCCTTTACTACTGTATGCTTTCTGGTATCTACAAAATCCGGCATGAATTCTTCCTGGTCTGCACTCTTTGCGGCGCCTTCCGGCTTCTTTCCTCCTTCAGGAGTAGGTGTGCAAAGGTACATATATGGTCCTGCCATTTCTGTATTCGTTACTATCTGAGCTGATTTATCTCCTGCAAGAGTAGTTATTTCCACGTTTCCATCTACGTTTGCAGTGGTCGTCTCCTGCTTGGTTGCTGCAGCCTTATTAATTTCCTTTGCCTGTGCTATGTAACGCTTCTTAAGTAATAAATAGCTAGGTATCATTGCTATTGCTGCAAGTATTATTACTACCAATCCTTGAAAAAGCTTAAGACGGAGCCTGCGCTGCCTTCTTTTCTTTTCGCCTATATCTATATGTGAACGCATGTATTTTTCCTTTTACCCTTAGTTTTGCTGCCTGCAGTAGACTTAAAAGTTCTACAATAGTATATTATATTGCTTTTCAATTATAAAATCTCCAAACAGCCATTTCTAATTATACCATACTAAACCAAAAAGTCCACCGCGAATTTATCAGAATACTAATTTATCCAATATTTTTAAACCTTTGTTTTTAGGGCCATTAATTTAAGGCTATTTTGTTTATAGCTTATTTATTTGCCGGCGATTGATTAAAAAAAGCTGCTACATCATTTTCGATGTAGCAGCCATATTTTTTATTATTATTTTTCAGCCGTGCATTCACACGCCTATACTGTCTGCTGGATTTTTAATTATGCATTTCTTCCGCAGCACTTCTTATACTTCTTTCCTGAACCACATGGACATGGATCATTTGGCATTACCTTCTTGCCTGATCTCCTGATGGTATTTGACTTCTTCTGCTCAAGGAAAAGCTCCTTCTGCTTTTCTTTATCGTAGATCTTGTCCCACTGCTCAAGTGAGTAGAGCCACTTTGCATCGCAGTCTACCATATTCTTATAAAGCTTTTCTGTATCGATTGGGAGTGATACCTTGGTATCCTCTTCCATTGTCTCAATTGGGTTAGGTGTCTTAAGGCTGTCGTTAATGCCATCAAGGAAGCCTACCATAAACTCCAATGACATATCATACTTTTCTGCAAGTTCCTTTACAGTTCCTTCTTCAACTGCCTCTGGATTCTCAAGAAGCTTCTCATATATTGCCTTTTCCTTTACGAAATAAGCATTCCATAACTGATTTGACTTTGCCTGATCCTTTTCGCCATAGGCTTTATTACGCCAATTCTCAAGTAAACTCATCGTTCTCTCCTCCATAAGACACATTAACTAGTGCCCATTTTTGCTATTTTTTGCGTGATTAGTATATCACTTGTTTAGTTTTTAGTCAACTTAAAATTTAAACGACATTTCAATATAAACAATTAACACAATTTCCCAAATACTTCATATTACATTGTTCATATTGCTGAAGAACTTATGCTTTTCACTAATTCTTGCAAGCGCTCTTTGTATATTAGCTTCTGTCATTGCATAATCTTCCATGATTCGCTTTCCTGCCATGGCTTCTTCTGCTCTATGAAGAGCATCCAGTGCTCTCTTTTCATCTATTTCATCCGGGCGTTCTGCAGTTTCTACAAAGGCTGTAACTCTGCCGTTTATTATCTGCATGAAGCCTTCACCTGCTAACACATATTTAGTTGACCTGTCAAAATCCTTATTTTCTTCTTTATCTTCACTTCCCGGCTCTGGTGCAGGATCATATTGCATTTCTCCTACATCTATGGTGATAAGCTCATCGCAGTGATGTGCAAGTATTCCTACCATTCCGCCATCGGTTGATTTAAATACTAGTCTGGTGGCATAGCCATCATATATCGGATGATCTGTTGCAAGAATTCTCAAGTTAAAAGGAATTTCACTCATTACGCCACCTTTCTATGCTTTTTATTTTTTATTTTTGCATTCTGCATTCATCTGCTTTTCTGCTTCTATATTACGCATTCATCTGCTTTTTGGTTTCTGTATTATGCATTCATCAGCTTTTCTGCTTTTTTCTTTACATCCTCTATTGTACCTACGTTAAAGAAGGCTGCCTCTGGATAATCATCGTAATTTCCATCAAGTATTTCCTTAAAGCCCTTTACGGTTTCTGCTACAGGAACGTACTTTCCTTCAACGTTGGTAAATTTTTCAGCAACGTGGAATGGCTGTGACAGGAATCTCTGCACTCTTCTAGCACGGTTTACTGTCAGCTTATCCTTTTCTGATAATTCTTCCATACCAAGAATTGCAATGATGTCCTGAAGCTCCTTATATTTCTGGAGAACCTCCTGAACTCTTCTTGCTACCTTGTAGTGCTCTTCTCCTACTACTTCCGGGTCGAGTATTCTTGAGGTTGAAGCGAGCGGATCGACTGCAGGATATATTCCTATTTCTACTATCTTTCTTGATAGTACTGTTGTTGCATCAAGATGTGTGAAGGTTGCTGCTGGAGCCGGGTCCGTAAGGTCATCTGCAGGCACATATACTGCCTGTACTGAGGTTATGGAACCATTCTTAGTTGAAGCAATTCTCTCCTGAAGGGCACCCATTTCATTTGCAAGTGTTGGCTGATAACCTACCGCCGAAGGCATTCTTCCAAGAAGCGCTGATACCTCACTACCTGCCTGTACGAAACGGAAGATGTTATCTATGAATAAGAGCACATCCTTATGCTCTACATCTCTAAAGTATTCTGCCATCGTGAGACCTGTCTCTGCTACTCTCATTCTGGCTCCTGGCGGTTCATTCATCTGTCCGAAAACTAATGCTGTCTTTCCTAATACGCCGCTTTCTCTCATTTCAGTATAGAGATCATTTCCTTCACGTGAACGCTCTCCTACACCAGTAAATATTGAATATCCACCATGCTCTGTTGCGATGTTGTTTATAAGTTCCTGAATAAGTACTGTCTTACCTACACCTGCACCGCCGAAAAGGCCTACCTTTCCGCCCTTGCAGTAAGGCGCAAGAAGATCTATTACCTTTATTCCTGTCTCTAATATTTCCGTTGAATCACTTTGATCTTCAAAGCTAGGTGCCTCGCGGTGTATTATCCATTTTTCCTTTGCTTCTACTGGTCCTGCACCATCTATCGGATCTCCTAATACATTGAACAATCTTCCCAGGTTCTTATCTCCAACTGGTACCTTTATTCCAACACCCTCTGTGGTTACTTCCATGTCGCGGTGAAGACCTTCACTAGGTGCTAGCATGATGCATCTTACTACATCTCCACCAAGGTGAGAGGCTACTTCCATTACACAGCGTCTATCATTTACAGTTGTCTCAAGTGCAGCCTTAATTCCAGGAATATCCTTACTATTGCTGAATTTTACGTCAACAACTGGTCCCTCTATCTGTACTATTTTGCCTATAGCCATGTACCTTCCGCTCCTTTCCGCATTACTTTTTCTGAGCCGTAGCTCCTGCTATTATTTCGGTTATCTCCTGGGTGATCTGTGCCTGTCTTGCTCTATTGTAAGAGCCTTCAAGCTCTGTTAACATGTCATTAGCATTATCACAGGCATTTTTCATTGCCTTCATTCTTGAATTTTCTTCACTACAGTTAGACTGAAGCATTGAACAATAAATATATCCAGTAAGATAATTAGGTATTACAACATCCATTACTGCCTCCGGGCTTGGAAGCATTTCTACTGATTCGTAATGCATTCCTGCTCCCCAGTCTGACATATGCATGCCATTTACCCATACACTTTCATCTCTTTCAAGTGGAAGAAGCTTTTCCATGATAAGATCTGGTGCTACACCATTATCAAGCATGGTGTATAGTATCCAAACCTCGTCTACCTCTCCGCTTTTATATAATGGCAGGACCTTGCTCATTACAAGTCTTGCCCTATGCTGAGTCGGGCTTGCTACGTTTTTTATGAAATCCTTTTCTACTGGTATGCCATGACTTACGAGCGTATGTCTTGTCAGCTCTCCAAGTACGAAATTCCTGCTGCTTTCACATTCACCCATGAATTTTTCTACATTTCTTAAGACTTCATGATTATAATCTCCTGCCATTCCCTTATCACAGCCGATTATTACGAAAGCTCTCTTTTTCTTTTTGCCTTCATCATTATTTTTCTTTATATATACAGTAACATCTTCTTCTAGATTCCTTAAAATCCTGAGCATTGCATACTGTATGTTATAATAATAAGGCTCGGCATTTTCCAGCTTTCTTTTGGATTTCTGAAAATTGTTGGACGATATGAGATACATGGCATTGGTTATCTTTAAAGTGTCACGTATGCTTCGCATTCTATCCACCAGTTCATGTATGTCTGCCATAATCTATAACGCCCCCTTTCTGATTTCTTTTAGCTTTTTACTAATCGTGCTAACTACTATTAATCAGCCAACCATTATTCGAGTATTTCAAATCTCACTATTTTTTACCTTTTCAGGCGGATAACATTCATCGACATATTTTGCTGCCGCCTTTATTATCCTATCCTTAAGGTCTTCTGATATATCCTTATCTACTATTATTTCCTCGCAGATATCTGAATATTCACTTCTGAACTTCGCAAGAAGTTTATCTTTAAAGCTTGATATTTCATCTGTAGGCACATTCATAAGTATTCTGTTTGTTGCTACTACAAGCAGAACTACCTGATCTGTAAGGCTGAGCGCATGGTACTGTGGCTGCTTTAAGAGCTCCATGAGATCTGCGCCGTATTTCAACTGATTCATCGTTGCATCATCCATGTCAGATGAGAACTGCGTAAATACCTGCATTTCACGGTACTGTGCAAGGTCGATACGTACCGAACCTGCTGCCTTCTTCATTGCCTTTGTCTGTGCGGCACCGCCTACACGCGATACTGAAAGACCTACATTTACAGCCGGACGCATACCTGAATTGAATAGATCCGATTCAAGATAGATCTGTCCATCTGTAATCGAGATAACGTTGGTAGGGATGTATGCTGATACATCACCTGCCTGTGTTTCGATAATAGGAAGTGCTGTTATTGAGCCACCTCCAAGTTCATCCGAAAGTCTGCTTGAACGCTCAAGCAGTCTTGAATGAAGATAGAATACATCTCCCGGATAAGCTTCACGTCCCGGTGAACGCTTAAGAAGAAGTGATATTGTTCTATATGCTACTGCATGCTTACTTAGATCGTCGTAAATAATAAGGACGTCTTTACCTGCATACATGAAATATTCTGCAATAGTTGTTGCTGAATAAGGCGCGATATACTGAAGAGGTGCCGGGTCTGAAGCCGGAGAATTAACTACAATAGAATAATCCATTGCTCCATACTTCTTGAGTGTACGAACCACCTGACCTACAGTTGAAGATTTCTGACCGATTGCACAGTAAATACAGATTACGTCCTTATCCTTCTGATTAAGGATGGTATCTATTGCGATTGCTGTCTTTCCTGTCTGTCTATCTCCGATTATAAGCTCACGCTGTCCTCTTCCTACCGGGAACATGGAATCTATTGAAAGAATACCTGTCTCCAAAGGAACCGAAACGCTCTTTCTATCTATGATTCCAGGTGCTGGCTGCTCTACTGCCCTATAGCCATCTGCAATTATTTCTTCGCCGTCATCCACCTTTTCACCAAGTGCATTTACAACTCTTCCGATGAAGCCATTACCTACTGGTACACCGGCCATCTTATAAGTACGAACTACCTTTGATTCTTCATAGATTTTCTCATCATCGCCAAGTATGATGATTCCGACTGTTCCATCTGATTTAACATCCTGTACCATTCCCTTGACACCGTTTTCAAATATGACGATTTCACCATATTCTGCATGTCTAAGTCCCTTTACAAGTGCTATATCATCTCCTACAGTCTTTACATAGCCTATTTCTGCTGGATCTGTACTTAAGAAAGCCCCTTCTGCAAAGCCATTTATATTCTCCTTTATCATGGAGATTACCTGCCCGCTTTCAAATAGCTTTCCGTTTATTCTGGCATCCTTAGTAAGCTTTGCGATTTCATCCTCTATTTTTTTTTTGAGTGAAGCAAGTCTTCCTGATTTGCTCCAGTCAAATTCATGCTCGGCTGTTCTTATTATGAAGCCATCGCCGATGCTCTTATCTTCTGTTAATTTAAAGCGCACATTCTTAAGGCCTGTTTTTTCAGCTACTATATTTGAAAGTGCTGCAAGATGTACTGCATCCGGCTTTTCAACATAAATAAGTTCTGCATTTGGCTCTTCCTTTTCGTCAGACTTTTCTGACTTTTCCAAAGTCCTAGCCTTATCTTCTGCTGCATTTTCAACGAACTCATCATATACAGTCTTTACTGCATTTTGAGAAGGCTTTAAAGTATTCTTGCTAGCTACTTCCTCTGCTGCCTTTGTTGCAAGCTCGGTAATTTCTCTGCTTACCTGAGCTATCATTCTGTCATGAGTCTCTTTACCAGAAAATTCAGCCTTTTTCTTTATTTCCTCCGCCTTTGCCGTCGCCTGTGCTACTATCTTTTCACCATCTGACATGGCCTTTGACTTAGCTTCTGAAATAATGACCTTCTTTTCCTCATCTACCTTTGCAAGCTCTGCTTCCTTGTCCTGAACCAGCTTTGCTGCTTCTTCTTTAGACTTTTCAGCTTCTGCCTTGGTATCTTCTATGAGCTTTTTTCTTTCTGCAATTATCTTGCGAATAGGCTTTAATAAAGCAAACCTTACAATAACAAACAGTATTAAAACATTTATTACTGTAAAGAGTATATTCATCGGTTCAAGTGATAGCATTTTATTGCCTCCCTTTTGATAATTATTTTAAGCTTAAATCAAGACTTTAAGAGAAGAACGATAACAAGAGCTACTACAAGACCATAAACTGCCGTTGCTTCTGCAAGCGCTCCACCAAGAAGCAGTACCTTCATTATCTTACCATCTGCTTCCGGCTGACGGGCTACCGCCTCTGCCGCCTTAGCTGTTGCGATGCCAAGACCTATTCCTGCACCGATACCTACCATTGCTGCAAGTGCAGCTGCAATTGCTATAACCGAATTTGGATTCATAGATTTATCTCCTTTTCTGCCTTTTGGCTATATAATTATTTTTTTTAATCTTCTACCTGTTCCTGTATAAACATTCCTGTTAGGAATACAAATATGTATGCCTGTATAAGTCCATCAAATACATCAAAGTACATACTTGCTACTACCGGGAAAAATACATGAGTTGTTTCATCAATAAGTGTCATGATGACATAAGCTCCAAGTACATTACCAAAGAGTCTCATACAAAGCGATAATGGCTTTATTCCAAGCTCAAGGATATTCATCGGATTCCTCATGCTCTTTAAAAAGCCTTTAAGCTTCTTTTTCCTGATGCAGGCTGCCTCTATGAGCACTATACTCATCAACGCTAACGCCGCCGTAACTCTTAAATCCTTCGTTGGAGGCTTGAAGCCGAACATTCCTATCAAATTTGCAAATCCAAGATATATTATTACCGTAATAAGATAGTCAGTATATTCTCTTGCTTCTTTTCCTAATATATCTCCTATTAATTTGTCTAGCCATTCAACTGCCGCTTCTGCAAAAAGCTGCTTTTTTCCCGGATTCTCAACCTTTAGATTATGCGTAAGTATCAGACTCACTATCAAAATAACAGCCATTATTATCCAGGTAACCACCACCGCCTCGGATACTCCTATCCCGAATATGGTGAAGACATTTTTACAGTTCAGCTTTTCAACTATGACCGAACCTAGATCTTCCTTTTCAGATAATATTATCATGCAGATGATGACCTCCTTTCCCGTCTTTATCTTTAACCCCACTAAATCCTTCGTTATTATAAGCCTATATCTTTAATTTTTCAAGCTCTCATTAATTTTTTTCTTCTTTTTTAGTCTCCTTATTTTTTACACCTTTTTTTTCCTGCTCTTTTAATTCCTTCTTCATTTTCATGAGATCTCTCATGCTGACACCGTTCTTTCTGCGCTCTTGCATGATGGAGTAAGACCTTATGATTATGTATACGAGAATAGGCACAAATACTGTTGTTAGTATGCTTGCCATAAACCATCTTCTTCCGGCCGTTCTGTCGTGAAAGGCTGCCCAAAATGAGAAAGCATACATTCCGACTATTAATATAAGCGCAATCCACGCCATTATTCTTTTAAAATTCTTCATATTTTACTGCTCCTCACCTTCCTTCCTGATTTTTTTATAGAGAGCCTGCATTTCCTTTTCGTAACCATTTCCGGTAAGCTCTATAAACTTCTCATCCTTATATTCATCAGGCAGATACTGCTGCTTTACATAATGATTCTTATAGTCATGCACATATTTATAGCCGATTCCATTTCCCAGTTTCTTTTCGCCCTCGTAATTAGAATTATGAAGGTGACTAGGAATTGGTACCGATTCATGGGTGCGCACAAATTCAAGTGCCTTATTTATTGCGTTGTAGGAAGCGTTGCTTTTTGGGGCATAGGCCACATAAACTGCTGCCTGTGAGAGTATTATCCTAGCCTCTGGCATTCCTATTCCCATTACTGCCTGAAAGGCTGCATTTGCAAGCACAGTTGCCATTGGGTCTGCATTTCCTACATCCTCTGCCGCACATATCTGAATTCGTCTTGCTATGAACTCCGGCTGCTCCCCTGCTTCTAGCATTTTCGCCAGATAATAAACTACCGCATCAGGGTCCGAGCCTCTCATGCTTTTTATAAAGGCCGATATGGTATCATAGTGATTTTCACCTGTCTTATCATATCTTAATACCTTTCTCTGTATGCAGTCCGAG
>Ga0247611_10002167_pt1 | contig 32745 bp, 19 predicted proteins | sample 177DNAGHGhighgp2_FD_192422 | JGI IMG/M metagenome (GOLD analysis project Ga0247611, IMG submission 192422) | Sheep rumen microbial communities from Palmerston North, Manawatu-Wanganui, New Zealand - 1770 DNA GHGhigh gp2 | ecosystem: Host-associated > Mammals > Digestive system > Stomach > Rumen... | reverse complement strand
CACCGACGAACTCCACATATTGCTCACCAGCCACGAGTGACAGACTACCATTATATACTAAGGTGTTATTATCATCGTCCTCTGCGCAAATCTTAAAGGTATAGCGTCCCAAGTCGGCACTTGCCTCCATCTTGACACGGATGTCATAGAGCTGACCAGCCTCGATATTAACAGAAGCATTGTGGATAGAATTCTGCGCCTGCCACTCAGAGCCACCATTCTCCGTAGCTACTATGGTGTATACTCCATTGTTATAAGAGAACTGAGGATCACCGATCTTGCTCCAACCGCCATCAGCCCACCAGAACTGCATCGTTCCTATCTTATTGAAATCCGCACCGAGGTTCTCTGCCGAGTTGACATCCACCCAAGTTACTGCGCCTGGCGTGTCAGGACCATCTGTCGGCAGGATAGTACCATCATCGTCGGCATGGTTCTTCAGGACGATGTTACGAACATTGACCGTCGTATTCTCCTGACAGCCACCGAAGTCAAGGACGAGCATTACCTTGCTCATATCAATACCCGGCATGTCACTCTTCCAGAAGATATAGTCCTCACCCGCTTTCAGGTCGATGCGGTCAGTGAAATAGAACACACCGTCGTCACCATCCAGTACCAGTTTCACGGTAGCACCGTTCAGGTCCTTGTCACTATTTAAGATAGCAGAGAAGTCGTAGTTGTTGGCGGCGGAGGTCGTCAGGTCGGTATGGAACTTCACCTGTGCCTGCCACTGGTCAGTGGTTGCCTGCGGCAATACGATGGTATAGTCGTTGCCTGCGTCGGTAAACTCTGGATCGGCAATCTGTGCCCATCCCGGTGCATACCAGAACTCCATGGTCGGGGTGATACCTTTCCACATATTATACTGACTATTGGCATCGAAGCCCTCAAACTTCTTCTCACCCTCCTTGCTGGTAAAGATGAAACGCCAGGAGATACCTCCAGCCTCATTCTCATAGACAAGTACCATCTTCGAGGCTGTCAGTGTCTCGATGCGGAAACGGGGGTTCTCATACTGTGAGTCAGCAGAGATATAGGGGAAGAAGGTGTTAGGAGCCAACACAAGGTAGTCGACATCTATAACCTGTCCCTCGGCATCTGTCCATGGTCCACGCTTGAATTCGAAAGTACTGGTCTGTACCTGGTTGGGCATATCGAAGTCGGCGGTAGCACCACCATTGTCCCACTTCGTACAACCGATATTGATATAGGTCAGACCATCAGCACCCGGGTCATAGGTGAATGAGCCACCCTTGTTACTCTCGACGGTGAAACTGATACGGTCGTCATACACACCGAAGTCTTTCTTCTCATCGGCAGCGGCATTCCACCAGCCCGTGCCGTCACCTCCATAAGGACCACAGGCAAGATGGGCAGGCTCAGCATTGTCAATACGCCACTCCTTGCCGGCAATGCGGTTGAGCAGACTGGTGTAGTTCGCTTTCGTCTCATTGAAGGTGAATGTCTTCTTGACAGTACCTTGAGAAATACCATTGCGGTTACCCAGTTTCATCTCTACAGTATAGGTACCGCGCTCCGCATTCGACCAACCGGCATTGTTGAGAGTTGAATAGGTTGCTCCGTTAAAGATCCAGATAGGATAGGTTCCAGCCGTCTCAGGATAGCTCACCCTGATCTGGTTCACCTCTTGGTCTACTTCCAAGGTGAAGTCCTGACCGGCAACGGTCGGTATCTTCGTCTGGTCGGCACCGTCAAAGCTGTCAGGGGAGCAGGCTGTCAAGGCAAGTCCTGTGAGCAGTGCGCAGCCAATATATTGAAATAACTTTTTCATATATAAACGTGTCTTTAGTTATAGGATATTAATACTCATTTTGTTTCAAGGTAGGATCAGCATCAAGCTCACTCTGTGCCAATGGGATGTGCTTCTTGCTGGGTGTCCAACTGTTAGTACGGTAGCCATACTTGTCTGGTACGAGTACGGTAGCAGCCTTGTCAGTACGGACGAGGTCGAAATAACGCTTACCCTCACCACAGAACTCCAGGTGACGCTCGTTCAGGATATTGTCAAGTGTAGCGGAATCATAGCCTGTCAAGCCGGCACGGGTACGTACCTCATTGAGGTATTGCAATGCCTCTGCGGAACTGCCACCTGTAGCGAGCAACAGCTCGGCAGCATTCAACAGGGTCTCAGCATAGCGGTAGATGCGTTTGTTATTGTTGTAGTTCAGATTCTTGGAAGTCGGACAGTCCTTGTTGTTGTCTGAATAGGGACGGTATTTCCCCAGCCAGAGATGGGTGTCCTGATATCGCTCGGTATAGGTATAGCCACGGACATCCCAGATGGTAGCGTCACGACGGACATCACCCTCCTCATACATATTATAGGTCTCCAGACGGACAGGCAGGAATCCCCAGCCGTCCTCACCGGTATTCCAACCGTCGCCACCCGGCCACTGGTTAGGAGAGATCAGCGTGGGCAACACACTGCCACCAGCATTCAGGGCTGCGGCACCCCAGTCGCGCTGTGCCTGGTCATCATTGTAGTTTATCTCAAAGATAGACTCAGAGCACCATTCTCCACTCTCTTCCCACAGGTTGGCGAAGTTAGGATTCAGTGAATAGTCAGAAGAGGCTATCAGCTCCTTCATATAGGTAAGTGCCATCGGATAACGAGCAGTATCCTTCTGGTACATCACCATCTCGGCATAGAGCATATATGCCATTGCTTGTGACACACGACCTGCCTCGGCAGCCTCCCACCGGAGAGGCAGCACTTTGGAGGCGATAATCTCCTCCAGCTCCGGCAGCAGCTGGTTGTAGATCTCATCAGCAGTTATCTGTGGTGCTGTATATGGCAACGACAGGTTCTCCAGATAGAAAGGAACATTGCCATAGTAGTGCCACAAGATATTATAATAGTACACACGAAGCAAACGTGCCTGCATCTCGTAAGAGCGACGGTTCGCTGACGTTCCCCCACCCCATGAGCAGTATTTGATCACGTCATTACAACGCTTGATACCGCTGTAGAAGTCACCCCACAAGGTGGAAAGGGTGTTGTTACCATCAGCCTCGAAGTTAAACAACTTATGCCAGTGCAGGTTATCGGTATTGTCACGACCACCTACCCAGAAGTCATCACCCAGGATCTCCGCGTCCACGGTCAGGTCGTTATAGGCGACGTTATCCCAGTCGGGCCAGTGCAGAGGGGCATAGGCGGAGGTCAGCGCCTCATTGAGGGTGGCATCATCCGTATAGTATTCTTCCAAAGGCTCACCGTCCGTCTTCTTGATTTCCAGGAAATCCTTGCTACATGAGCCTAACATCAGCAGTGTAGCCACTGCACCTGCGAATATAGTTATATGCTTATTCATTGTCTTTGTTGTTTTAAAGTGAGATATTGAATCCGACAGTCCATATACGAGCCTGTGGGTAAACGCCATAGTCAACACCAAGAGAAGTACTGCTGGTACCAATTTCCGGATCGAAGCCCCAGTACTTGGTCCATGTCACCAGGTTCTCTGCCATCACATAGAAACGGAGACGGCTGATGTTCAACCGCTGAGTGAGTTTACGGGGCAGCGTATAACCAAGTGTGATATTCTTCAGGCGCAGGTAAGAGCCGTCCTGTACATAAAGGTCGCTGACCACCCAGTTATTGCTGTCGCCGTCTTTTAAGATAGGTACACGGTTAGAGGTACCTTCACCCGTCCAACGTCCCAGCATCCATGTGGGATAGTTACCGGAGGCGACATCCTGACGGTAGGTGGCATCGAACACATCCACACCGCTGACACCCTGCAGGAAGAGTCCAAAGTCAAACCCTTTCCATTCCGCATTGAGATTGAAGCCGAAAGTCCAGGCAGGAGTACCGTTACCGATATTGGTACGGTCTTCGCTGGAAATCTTACCGTCGCCATTGGTATCCACGAAGCGCATGTCACCGGGATGTGCGTCCGGCATGATGAGTCCACCGTCCTTATTGGTATAGGCATTCACCTCCGCCATGTTCTGGAAGATACCATTCGTCTTATAGCCATAGAAGAAGGGGAATGGCTGACCATTCTCTGCACGGGTGCCACCATCGCTGAACTGACTGATACCCCAGTTCAGGAAGCCTGTGTCGTTACCCAGATTGTTCAGTTTGTTTTTCAGATATGAAGCGTTGCCCTTGATAGCGAAATGAGCATCAGCGATATGCCATTTATAACCTAACTCAAACTCTACGCCGGAGTTGGTCATATCACCGACGTTAGCCCATGGCTTTGCCTCACCGACATAGCTGGGGATAGGCATCTCGATAATCATACCGTTCGTCTTCTTGATGAAGTAGTCAACAGTGAAGGTCAGGGCATTGTTGAAGAAGCCGAAGTCCAGTCCGAAGTCGGTCTGCTCACTCTCCTCCCATTTCAGGTCCTCGTTGGCGAGGTGGTCGGACTTAGAACCATAGACCATGGTGCCTGCCTTACCGAAATAGTAGTTGCTGCTGCCACCTGTCGTAGAACTGGTGGTATAGTAGAAGTCGGGGATATTATCGTTACCGTTCTTACCCCAGCTGAAGCGCACTTTCATGTTAGTCAGCCAGTTGCGGGTCTTCTCCATGAATTTCTCGTTCATCACGTTCCAACCCAAGGAGACGGAGGGGAAGGTACCCCATTTCTTATTAGTACCGAAGCGGCTGGAACCGTCACGGCGTACGGTAGCCTGGAACATGTAACGCTCGTCGTAGTTGTAGCTCAGTCGTCCGAAGAGAGAGGCAACCTTATGCTCATAGTAGGGTCCCCCCCATACACCGACAAGACTCTTCGCACCTGTAATCACGCCATCAGCATCTGTGGATATCTCCAAGTCACCGCCTGTGGTATAGTTGATGGACGGTTTGTTCGGGTTGATGAGGTTCCAGTGAGAGCCACCCAGTTCATCACCCTTGAACTTTGATGCCGACTGTCCCAGCACGACAGCGATAGAGTGTTTGCCGAACTGTTTGTCATAAGTCAGGGTGTTCTCTATCTGCCAGGTAGAGTTATTACCTTTGTAAGAGGTGGCAGAGGTATGGTCGGCATTGTTATTACCAGAGAAATAGTACTTCTCCTTGACAGCAGCGTCATAGCCCCAGAACGACAGTTCTGCACTCCAGGTGAAGTGGTATTTCAGGTTGTCCCACAACTGCAGGTCGAGGGAGAACTTAGGCATGAACTTGTGCGACCAGTTCTTCTGCGGATTACGCTGCATCAGGGCAATGGGGTTGTTCTGCTCTGCGTATGAACCGATATTGCCAGGGATGGTGTAGGGATCACCATTCGCATCAGTATACAAGTCATACTGGGGGTACTGGTTGATAAGGCGCTGGCCAGCCTCTCCCTTCAAGGTAAGGGGAAGGATAGGTGACAGATAGAGTGCCGATCCCAGCGGGGAGCCCCATGTGGAGTTAGCGTCAATACCTGTATTATGGACACGCATATAAGAGAGATTGGCTCCAATGTCGAGTTTGTTAAGGAAACTGCGCTCTTTACTGTCATCGAAAAGATTGATATTGTTATTCGAGCGGATGGTCAGACGGTCGTAGTTCGACTGACCATAGTTGCCTCCCACGATACCATCCTGTGTAAAGTAGCCCAGCGAGAGATAATAATTCACTTTCTCCGAAGCACCGCTGATGGAGAGGTCGTGCTGCATAATGGGGGCATTGTCATTGAACAGCAGGTTCTGCCAGTCTGTACCAAAGCCCTTTACTTTTTCACCGTTGACATCTACGAGGTTGTAGGGATCCATGTAGACAGGAGCCTTTCCACCATTCACCTTCGCCTCGTTCTGAAGGATAGCATAGTCGGTGGCACTGGTCACGTCACGCTTCTTCCAGGCACTCTGCCAGCCATAGGAGAAATTATAGTTGATGCTTGCCTTGCCCATCTTACCCTTCTTGGTAGTCACTAAGATGACACCGTTAGCGGCACGGGCTCCATAAATAGCACCAGAGGCAGCATCTTTCAACACCTCAATAGACTCAATATCGTATGGATTAACTGACTCCAAACCATTTTGGTCTGTCGGCATACCATCTATAATATAAAGAGGATCGGAGTTATTGATGGTACCAATACCACGGATACGAATCATTGACTTTGAGCCCGGCTGTCCAGAGGCAGAGGTCACATTGATACCTGCGGCAAGACCCTTCAAGGCATCATCCGCACGAAGACGTGACTTTCCTTCCAAGTCCTCAGCACTCACCTTGGCAATAGAGGCTGTTACGACGCTCTTCTTTTGAACACCATAACCGATGACAACGACCTCATCGAGCAGTTGCTGGTCTGTCTTCAGGACAATACGGAGGTTATCCGCCGCTTTCACCTCCTGTGTGACATAACCAATGTAAGAGATCACCAGAGTTGCCCCTGACTCTACGGAAACCGAGAAGTTTCCATCATAATCAGTTATCGTACCGTTAGAGGTACCTTTCTGAACAACAGAAGCACCAATGACAGGCTCATTCTGGTCGTCGATGACCACACCCGTATAGGTACGCTTCTGGGCAAGAGCAGTTGCTGACATCATGACGAATGACAGTAACAGGAATAAAAACTTGCTTTTTTTCATACGTTAATGTTTTATTGTTTTTTGGTTAGTGATTTTATCCACCCGATTTCGTCTCTTGAACGATTTCCGCTGCAAAGTTATTTAAAATAATAAGGTGAAAATTGGAAAGCGGTTGAAAAAGTGGATAAAAACAGCCCCTTAAAAATCACAACAAACAGAAAATAAGCAACTTACGAAAAAGTAGACAACAAAAAAGAGTGGATAAAATATAGAGGTGTAAATAAAACAATTATCCCGGTAAACGGGATGTTTACCGGGATGATTAGTATGATATAAAAGAATTCTTTTACTTCTCCTCAGTATCGATAAGCTTCCAGACACAGGCGGCAAGCGCACCACCGATGAAAGGACCTACGATGAATACCCAGAGCTGAGCAAGAGCCTTACCACCCTCGAAGAGTGCAGGACCGATAGAACGGGCTGGGTTGACAGATGTACCTGTGTAGTTGATACCTACCAAGTGAATCAGGATCAGGGCGAGACCGATGGCAAGTCCTGCGAAGTTGTTGGTGGCACCGTTCGTCTTAGCGGTAGCTCCCAATACAACGAGTACGAAAATAAAGGTGAGCACAATCTCAGCACACAAACCGTTCAGCACATTCTCTGAGGCACATGCGTTGGCACCTGTCGCTGTTCCACGGGCAAGACCTGGATCAGTGGAAACAAGGAAAGCAAGCAAGGCGGCTGCGATGATGGCACCGATGACCTGGAAGAGCATGTACATGCCACAGTCCTTTGAGTTCATACGACCGCTCAGGAAAACACCAAGGGTAATAGCGGGGTTGATATGGCAACCAGAGATACCGCCGATAGCGTATGCCATGGCTACTACAGAGAGACCGAAGGCGATTGCCGTTCCTACTACTGACGCAGTGTCCACACCACAATTCAGGCTGACAGCAGCACCACATCCCAAGAATGTCAGCACGAATGTGCCTACCATTTCTGCTAAATACTTTTTCATAACCTTTTTAGTTTAAGTGATTAAAAACGTATAACATTTAAACGCAAAAGTAGTAAATTTATTTCACACTTGCAAGTAAAATCGGCAAAATCATTGTTTTTCGGTAGTAACTGGATGTGCAAGGGGTAACTCTACGATGAAACGACAACCTCCACGGTAATGGGGGTCCAGTGTCAGATTACCTCCCAAGTTGATGATATGCCGCTTGGACAGAGGGAGTCCTAACCCTAATCCCTCCGACAAGTCATTCACCTTGGTAAACGGCACAAACATCTCACCAAAATAACTCTCATCAATACCTGGACCAGTGTCCTCAAAGACAAAGCGTACAAGGGTGTCTGTCGCAGAGACATGCAAAGAGACATGCTGTCCGTCGGAATATTTCGCAGAGTTATAAAGGATTTCCCGCAGACTACGCATCAGATAGAGCCGGTTCGTATGGATACACAGGGTATCTGGAAGCTCTGTCTCAAATGCAATGGGAAGGTAAGGGAAATAGAGACGAGTACTTTCGATACAATCACGAGCCAGCTTGTTACATGAGACATATTCGTACTCTTGACTATTTATCTCCTCTGAGATACCCGTATCGGAACTGTCATAGAGCATCAGCACCATACGGTTAAGCGTCATGGCATTATGCTCCATCATGGCAGTCATCTTACTGACCTCCTCTGCCGGCATATCCCCTACATCATCACGGAGAACCTGCGCAAAGCCCATGATAATATTGAGTGGTGTCCGTATCTGATGTGTCATATTCTGGATGAACACTGTTTTCTGACGGTTTGACTTCTCTACCAGCAGACTGGCACGCTGAAGTTCCTCATTACGCTGTGCCATCTCGTCATTCATTTTCTGGATATCACCGACATGCCGTTTCAAGGAGTCCTGCATGGCAATGAAACTATTCTGCAACCTTCCTACGGCATCCTGCCTGGAAGAATGTCTGATCTCCTCATCATAATCACCCGCAGCCAGACGCTGGGTCTGCTCAACAAGTCTGTTCAACGGGCGGATAGCATCCGCTACTATCTTGCGACAGAACCACGTAATCAATATTAAACCGATAATAATAAGTACGGCAACGATATTGGACAACTGGTAGTAGCTACGAAGAATGTCGCTTTCCGGACATACCAGGGCAAGACTCCATTTCGTACCAGTTACGGGACCATAGCATACCAGACAGGGCTTCCCATTCACCTGAACCACCATAGAGCCTTTATGACCAGAAGTCATCTCATGTCCCAAAGCAATGATGTCTGCCTGTCGGCGGGCGTCAATATTACTGAAGATGGTCTGATTGGAAAGACGTGTGGTGTCGGGATGCACATAATAACGTCCGTCCTCTCCAAGCAACATGAAATAAGCGTTCGGATAAGGTTTCTCCTTAGAGATTGCCTCAGCGAGCAAATGTAATGACAGGTCCGAGGAGATGACTCCCAGGAAACGACCATCGCCAGCATACAGTGGTTTACAATAAGAGGCTATCATGCCCTTTGCGGAAAGCGTACCTGGATTATAGTCATCAAAAGGATCCACCCAACAGGGCTTTCCCAACTCCTTGGGGGTCTTATACCATACTTTCTCAAAATACTCATACTCTCCCTCGCGAACTGTGACTACGCTGTCTCCTTGACGAACAGAGTAAGCGGAGAAATATTTACCATACTTGGGGAACAGATAAGGTTCCGTGGTAATAGAGCATCCATTGACATTGCCATTCAACATAACTACGCGGTTTGAGAAGGCAAGCAAAGAGTCTGGATGCATGTTCTCCAACACAAGCCATTCCGTGGCATCCGTTGCAGTCTCCACCGTATTCAGATAACGCCTCATCCGTTGCTCTGACGTATTGAGGATACTGGTGGCAAGCTCTACCGCCTCTTGTTTAATATGACGGCGTGACTCGACGAAAAGGATACCTAATGACACTACGAAGACGAGTACGGTCAGCAGCAATATCCCGAAACTGAGTTTCATTGACAGCGAATGGCGGATATGACGAAACAGGCTTCTCATCTTCTACTCCTTTTCTTTTCCCTGTGACACATTAAGCAAGTCATTGAGCAAATCCATCACCAACTTACCTTTCTTCTCAATATCACCGACCAGCTGACTGACCTCCTCTTGATGATCGTCCTGAAGATGTTCACTTAACTTCTTGACATTCGACTCTATACTGCTGACAGGCACTACCATCTGATTAGTCATGTGATGCAGGAACGTGGTCTTCACACGGTCGGCATCCTTCACTTTATCATAAGTCGCTGACAACATCTCACCACGGGACTGCAACTCAGATGTCAACCGCTCCATTTCCCCGACATGTTCTGAAAGAGCCTGCTGCATCTGCTGGAAATGATCCTGCAAACGACCCACCTCGTCCTGTTGGTGACTGTCAGGAATCAGATCGTCATAATGCCCCTCTGCTATACGCTGTGCAGACTGGGTGAGCATCCTTAAAGGGAGCAACCGATGGTGGGTGAACATCTGACAACTCACCAGTAAAAGAAGTAGTCCTATCAGGGCTATGGCGACGACCAGATACAGCAACTGATTATACTCCCCAAAGATATCATCCTCCGGATAGACGATACCGATGCTCCACCCTGTCTTCTCCAAGGCACGCCCCGGTACTTCTGCCCGCTGGAAGGGCTTATAGAACACATAATTGTCTATGCCGTCCTGACGGAAATGCTTATACCCCGTCTCACCTGCCATCATCGCATCCCCAACAGCCTTCAACTCCGCATTTGTCTGGTATCTGTCCATCGAGAAGACGGACTCGTGCATGACCACCGCACTATCGGGATGAACGATATATGACCCGTCACTTCCTAACATGACAGCATAAGAGTTGGGGGACGGTTTTGCTGACAACACAATGTCAGACAACAGACTCAGCGACAAGTCAACGGCAAGCACTCCGACGATCTTTCCTCCCGGCGCATAGATGGGCATGCTGAAAGTGATGATCGCCTCTCCCTCTGTTTTGTCATTCTTCAAAGGATTAATCCAACAGGGGTGTCCTTTCTCTATTGGTTCACTATACCATATCTGTTCCGGATATGGAACATTTCCGAAAGTCTCTGCCTGGATAATCTCTGAGGTGACCGTCTCCAGCTTATTCTTATTCACATGATGGACATATGCCATGAAATACTGCCCACGCTCTTGATAATAATAGGGTTCGAAGGCGATAGCGCAACCAGCCACGAAAGGATTGCTCTCCACGACCTCCCGGCTATAAAAGAACATACGTTCTGGTTGGTTGAGATGACTCAACAGGTTCCAATAGATATTCCCTGCCGTCTGCTCCACACTCAACAGGACATTATCCGCCTGCCGGACAGTACACTCCAACGTCTGCTCCGCTTTTAGCCGGGCATCCTTCCTCAGTGTCTTACGGGAAAAATGAAACATGATGAAAAGTGCCACTGCTAACAGGGTTGCTACTGCCAATACGATCTTCAGACTAATCCGTATTGACAAGGTCTTGGTGATAAATTTAATCCTTTTCATCATTTCTGCTGCAAATTTACATAATTTTCTCCAATATATTCATCTGTTTTGCTTGTTTTTTGCTACCTTTGCAAAAATCAAATACACTTTTATGGAAAATCCCTATATCAAGCAATTCCCGGAACTGATGAAAGGCAAGACCGTTTTGTATTGCCATGGTTTTGGCAGTAGCGGTCAGTCAGGAACAGTGACAAGACTGCGTGAGGTGATGCCCAACGCCAGAGTCATCGCCCCCGACTTACCTGTTGACCCTCATGAGGCGATTGCTTTGCTGCACCATACCTGTGAGACGGAGAAACCTGACCTCATCATCGGCACGTCGATGGGAGGTATGTATGCGGAACAGCTGCGTGGCTTTGACCGCATCTGCATCAACCCCGCCCTGGAGATTGCGGAGACGATGAGGACACACGGCATGACGGGTACCCAGCAGTTTCAAAACCCTCGACAGGACGGCGTGCAGGAGTTCTATGTCGACAAGGCTCTCGTCAAGGCATACCGGGAAGTGTCGGAGCAGCGGTTCGTTGGTCTTACCCCTGAGGATGAGCGACGTGTCTACGGACTCTTCGGTGACAAGGACGACTTGGTAGACACGATGGGTATTTTTTGTCAACACTACTCACAAGCCACCAATTTCCATGGTGAGCACCGGATGGACGACAAGAGCTACATGCACTCCGTCGTCCCTGTCATCCGCTGGATAGATGACAAGCAGGAGCACCGGCAGCGTCCGATTATATATATAGGTATAGAGACGATGATGGATGCTTATCAGAAACCCGCATCCTCTGTACAGAAAGCCGTACGCATATTGATAGAGCATTATGAGGTGTTCTTTGTGGCTCCACCACCATTTAAGGGGGAATGGACAGAGATAGCATGGCTCTCTGAATACATAAATGTTCCTGCCTGGCAGCACACCATCTTCACGCCACGCCGTGAGTTGCTCTATGGCGACTATCTGATAGTCTCCCCTCAACAGGAAAAGATGGAGGGGTCGTTGGCGACCCTCCTTGAATATGGTTCCGACACTTTCAAGACGTGGGAGGACATCATCGAGTATTTCTCACATCTTGGCGGACAATAGGTATCAGAATTGCCAACGACTGGGCATCTGCCGCTCAGGCCACAGATGCTTGCAATAGCGGTAATGGTATTTGTCGTATAACTCCGTCATACGGGTCAGCCGGATGACAAAATCGTCATAGTTCTTCCGTGACGGTTGTGTCCATTGCACTTCAGCAAGGGCTGACATACGGGGCAGCGCCTGATACTCTACGATACGCTCATTGGTCATGTATTCTGACCACAGGTTTGCCTGGACACCCAGGATATGTTTCTTGGCGGCAGCGGAAAGACTGTCGGGAGCCGGGTCGAGACTGTATACTTTCTCCATAGGGATATAGCCCCCGCAGCGACTGGGCTCAAACAACACATCCTTCACCTGCTGGTAGTCGAAATAACAATGGGTGGTAGGTGCCATCACCACGTCATGCCCCATCTCTGCCGCCTTGCCACCTGGCTCCGTCCCCCGCCAAGACATGATCATCGCATCCTGCGGTGCTTTGTTCTCCAACAACTCATCCCATCCTAAGGCACGACGGTGATGGGCTGTCAGGAAGTTAAAGACACGCTGGGTGAAATAACCTTGCAGCGTATGACCTCCCAGAGCGAGAGACTGGCATTTCGCACATTGCTCCCATTTCTCCGTAGGTGTCTCGTCACCTCCGATATGGATGACCTCCGAAGGGAAGATGTCCATGATCTCCGTCAGCACATCCTCCACAAACTGATAGACCTTCTCATTACCCACACAGAGCACATCCTTATAGACTCCCCAGTAATGCCCCACCTGATAGGGACCTCCCGTACACCCCAGTTCCGGATAGCTGGCAAGGGCGGCAAGCATGTGTCCAGGCATGTCAATCTCCGGCACAACGGTGATATGACGTTCCATGGCGTATGCCACAATCTCACGAGCCTCATCTTGGGTGTAATAGCCTCCGTATGGTGTCTCGTCATCGATATCGGAATTGGTACCGATAATCGTTCCTGTACGATGAGAACCCACCGTAATGAGTTTCTGCCATTTCTTGATCTCAATACGCCATCCCTGGTCATCCGTCAGGTGCCAATGAAACACATTCATCTGATGAAGGGCAAGGAGGTCGATGTATTTCTTCACGAAAGAGACAGGAAAGAAATGACGGGAACAGTCCAGATGCATGCCACGCCAGGAGAAACGGGGTGCGTCATGGATAATGACAGGACTCAGCGCATTGTTTGCAAGAAGGGATTTGCGAAGTGTCTGGATACCATAGAACACACCTGCGCCTGAACCACCTTCGATCGTTATCTTGTCTTTATTAACGAATAAGGTATATCCTTCCGGATGCTTGACCTTGGAAGAGACGACAAGGAAGATATGACGTTCCCCTTTCCGTGGCTTGGAGACAATGTCCAACTTTCTCGAAAGAAGTTCCTCTAGATAATCCCGCAAGAAGACAGCCTCCCTTTGCAGGTCAGCACCTGCCACTATCCTGACGGTCTCATCAATCATAAACGGGGCACCTTCCTGGTGCTGTATACTTTGCGGCAGAGGAACCACCTGATAGTCGGCAGCACTTACCTGCAAAAGGGTAAAAAAGCAAATTAGTAAAACACAGACTTTTCTCATTTCCTCATAATTTATATTCCACAAAAGCCTCCATCGCCTCATAACAGGCAAGACCTAACTCATCATAGCGCTTCGCCGTCTCACGGTTACGGTCCTGCGCCCGCTGCCAGAACAGACGCTGGTCGTCCCCCATAAATGGAGCACCCTCCATCTGACTCTGATGACGGAGGATGGCATTACGTTTCTCCAACAGCTCCTCCGGACTCATCGGCACGCACATCTCAATATCAGCGATGTCCCATTCTGCCCAGGCACCGCGGTACATCCATACCCTGCAGTCGTCCAGCCATCCGCCACCAGACATCATCTCTTCCTGAATGGCAGCAAGGACAACATCCGTGCATTTCCGATGTGTCCCATGCGGATCGGCAAGGTCGGCAGCCACATAGATCTGATGGGGCATGATCTCCGCTATCAGCTGCTGGACAATCTGCACATCCTTCTCCGTGACAGGCAGTTTCTCTATCTTTCCGCTCTCATAGAAGGGAAGGTCCAGAAAATGAATATGGTCTTTAGCAATATGGTTATAGGTGCAGGCATTACGAGCCTCCCCCCGGCGAATCAATCCTTTGACCGTAAGGATACTCTGATTGTCGAGGTCTCCTTCCTTCTTCTGCCGCAGGTAGTTCATAATCTCCTGATAGCGGATCTTGATGACCTCATCAGAGCCGTTGGCAAAGAGTTGGTTGAACCCGTTGATAAAGTGCATGTAGAGACGTACTTCCTCATCAGCAACGGCAATGTTGCCACTCGTCTCGTAAGCGATATGCACATCATGTCCCTGCTGCATCAGCCGGCGGATGGTACCTCCCATCGAGATGACATCGTCATCGGGATGAGGTGAGAATACGATAATGCGCTTAGGATAGGGACGGGCTCGCTCCGGACGGTTACTGTCATCCACATCCGGTTTGCCGCCGGGCCATCCCGTAATGGTATGCTGTAACTCGTTGAACACCTCGATGTTCACCAGTCCTGCTTTCCCGCCGAACTGTTTCACGAGGTCACCCAGTCCGTTGTCCTCATAGTCTTTCGTCGACAATTTCAACAAGGGTTTCCCCGTCTTATTACATAACGCTATGACCTGCCGCCGCAACTGGTGGTCAGGCATCTGAATGGTATCAGTCAAATGGAGATTCATATTACATTCGTTTCAGGTTTCAAGTTTCAAGTTTCAGGTTTCAGGCAGTAGCACCACACCATGCTGTTTCTTTCCGTCCATCATGATCTTCAAAGGACGGTCGAAACGGACATGACGCACAAATTTGGTCTCTTCCACCGCAGGCATGGCATCCAGCACGTCCCGCTGGAGGACTCCGTCACCCGTATAGGTGTTGATGGTGAAGTACCCTACCCCGAAGGAGGTGAGGTTCTGGAAGAAGTGGGTACCCTGCGAGGGGTCTACATGATAGTTCTTCAGTCCTGCCTCCACGATAACACGGGCTGCGGAGATATGGGGCCATTTCACGGGGATACCCAGCCAGTAGTCACTGCTGCCCCAGCGCCCGGGACCGATGAGCACGTAGTTCTTGTCGGCATCCAGGAACTTACGGTTGATCTGTTCTATCTCATCAGCGATATAGGGGTTGTTGGCAGCGGTGAAGTCGTCATCAGTCTTGACATACACTACATCGACCACATCCTCTGAGATACCATGTCCCAGGGAGTTATGGGAACGTAACAGACACTGCTCGTCAGGAATGGCGGCAAGGTCTTCGTCCAGCACTTGCTTGGAATCGACGATAGGACGGATCTGCAACAGGTAGAAGTCGCCCGTCGTACCCTTCGTCGTACTGTTCAGGTTACAAGCGAACTCTATCTCCACCGGTCGGCGCATCTCCTCGGAACCATACTTCTGTGCCATCTGCAGGATCTCCGGCAATGGGAAGATACCCTGCTGCAACACCCCGCAGAAGGAGATGACCTTCCTGCCACCCTCATAGATACCATCCCGGATAATCTGGTCATAGGGATCGTAGGTGGAGGCGATACCGTTCAGGGAACCGTCCTTGTCTGCCTCTTTCACCCGCAGACTCTTGATATTGAAACCGTCATCCACCTTGAAGTCGTCACCTACATGCGACATATCCAAGGCATAGAAACGGGTCTGTGTCTCTTTGAGTGCCGTATCCATCTCTGAGGTCTGCAGCACCTGAGTAGGATGATAGGGCGACACCCGCAGGGTCTGTCCACCATCCACGATATATTTGCCTAATCCGAGTGCCAGGGAGGCAATACCCTCCTCTGCCGTCTCGTCACCGATAGGATAGTAGTTCAGGGAGCGCAGCACACCGCTGAAGGTGGGATAGTAATGGTCACCGTACTGATGTCCCACCACCTCCTGCAGGATGACTGCCATCTTCTCCTGGTCGATGACGTTGGAGGTCGCTGTCATATATGCCTTGGAGTCCTTGTAATACACGGAGGCATAGACACCCTTGATGGCACAGGCGAGCATCCGCAGCATCTCATACTTATCCTCCAGATAGGGTATCATATAGGTACTGTAGATTCCTGCGAAGGGCTGGTAGTGGCTGTCCTCCAGCAATGAGCTTGAGCGGACGGCGATTGGCGACTTCACCGCATCGAAGAAGGTGAAGAAGTCGGCTATCAGGGAGTCTGGCAACTGTGCCCGGAGGAAGTGCTGCAGGATCTCTTCGTCGGAGGCATCACTCAGGGCGACACCCCACAGGTTATTCCTGTCCATGAACTCATCAAAGAAGTCGGTACAGAGCACCACGGTCTTAGGGATTGACACTGTCGCATTCTCAAACTGGTTGAGTTCCACATGACGCTTGATGATATTATCGAGGAAGGCGAGACCACGTCCTTTTCCTCCCAGTGAACCCTCACCGATACGGGCGAAGTGGGCATAACGGTCGAACTTCAGACGGTCGAAGACGGCGACGACACCGATGTTCTTCATCCGACGGTATTGCACGATGGCATCGAAGATGATCTGCCGGTGGGCATCGACATCCTGCAGCTTATGCCACGTCACCGTCTTCAGGAAGGCGGAGACGGGGAAGATGGCACGGGCACACAGCCAACGGCTCATGTGGTTACGGGAGATATGGTAGAGCATGGAGTCATTGGGAATCTTGAAGATATTATCCTGCAACTCCTTCAATGACGACACGCGCATGATCTCCTCACGGGTCACGGGGTCACGGAAGATAAAGTCGCCGAAGCCCATGTGCTCCTCAATGATATGGCGCAGGTCGACATTCATCTTCTTCGAGTTCTTGTCGACGAAGTCAAAACCCTCTGCCTCTGCCTTCTCCTTATTGGCAATCTCACTGCTCTGCAGGATCAGCGGCACATACTCGTCACGCTTACGGATCTCACGCAGCAGTTTCAGACCAGCCTCAGCATCGCCTTCTTCCACGTGTGACAGTCTGCCAGCCGTCGTCTTCATCGGGAAACGGGTATCGCTGATAACACCCAGCACGTTATCGTGATATTTCTCATACCAGTGCATCGCCTCCTCATAGTTGGTGGCGAGCACCACCTTGGGACGCCCTCTCTTACGCTGTGCGGCAGCATGGGGGTTGAGTGCCTCGGTAGAGAAGTTCTTCGACTGGGCGAGGATATAGTTGTAGAGGTTAGGCAGTACGGAGCTATAGAAGCGGATGTTATCCTCCACGAGCAGTATCATCTGCACACCTGCCTCCTTGATGTCGTGCTCGATATTCATCTTGTCCTCTATCAGTTTGATGATAGAGAGGATGAGGTTGGTATTTCCCAACCAGCAGAACACATAGTCGAAGATGGACATATCCTCGTGCTCGATACGCTTGGTGATACCATGTGAGAAGGGGGTCAGCACGACACAGGGAATCTGCGGTGCCGACTGCTTCACGTCACGTGCCACGGCAAAGGCGTCATTATCGGCATTACCCGGCATACAGATAATCAGGTCGATATCGGTCGTCTTCAGCACCTCCTCCGCCTCCTTGGTGGTACTCACCTGCGTAAACGTTGGCGGATAGCGCAGTCCCAGTTCCATATACTCGTCAAACAGCTTCTCGTCGATGCGTCCGTCGTCCTCCAGCATGAACGCATCATAAGGGTTGGCAACAATCAGGATATTGAAGATGCGTCGTGTCATCAGGTTGACGAACGACACATCCTTCAGATAAAACTGATTCCACTCATTGGGTATTTTGTTGGTCTCTTCCATACTTCTTTGCTTCTGGATGCAAAGTTACGGAAAATATGCGAACAAAACAAAAAAGCGAACCTAATTCTGCTGATAAAAGGGAACAAGCGAAAAATCTTCATCCACATCGGGACCGATGGGTTTTGTTCTGGGAGGCATGACGGGGGACATACCGTCAATGAGGCAATGGTTGTCGGTCACGAGACTATCTATGTCGCCAATCCTGGGATGATGAATCTCACAACCAAAGAGACGGATGGGTTCGTTGGTCGAAAACAGTTCCCCTTCAGCCCAGTTGTCATAGATACGGCAACCACGAAACGTGGTATTCAAACTGCTGCCATTGCTGATCAGTGGGTTTTCCTTGTTACTGAAGAAGTCGCAATCTTCAAACGTCAGGTTCCAGCAATCATAGAGATCCATGATACCGTATGTGCAGTGATGGATTTTGGTGCGTTTCACCCTCGCATTCCCTAAACTACGTCCTACAATACCGAATGTGCCACAGCCATAGAGGTCGCAGTCTGAGATAATATTGTTCCGACCTCCCTCGAAACCTATCACGCCCCCGTCACAATAGCCGTATTCCGTATGCCCGATAGTCAGATTCTCCACCCGGCAATCAAAACAATCGTAGAAGTTCAGACAGAAAGCATAGCGCGGATCCACCTCGATACTGGAATTGCGCTCACCGCGAATTATGAGTCCTTCGAAGTGCTTGAGTGTCAGCTGCTGTCCGTCATTGCACGACTCGCTGACGATGATTGGTTTATTGCTGATATCCTTCTTGACGATAGTAGCCCACGCACGTCCAGGCACTCCGGCAAACTTATCCTCTTGTTCGAGTATACGCGAGAGGTTCAGATGCACGTCGGCACCAATCTGTACCGTGCGGTTGTTGCCAAGGGCATTGATAAACTGCTCCTCGGTAGTGACGGTGATAACACCATCCACGGCCTCTGCCATTTCTGGTGCTGCCTCTGCACGATCATATCTCACACGCTCCCGGTCGTCTAACGACTCCTCATACTTCAGGAGTTGCAGATTGATGGTCTCTATGGAGTTCAACTTAATGTGGCTGTTGTCGGCTACGGGCTTATACCAGGGCTGCTTGCCGAAGTGCTCCCGCAGATCCTTCGACTGGAATCTCCAACCGTGTCGTGCCAGAATCTCGTTGCGCATCAGCCGCAACTGGGGTTTTGAGAAACAGCCCAGATAGTGAGCGTCGAGCAACGAGTGCTGCAACACCCAACTGACCTCCTTCGCCTCCAGTTCCTTCTGATGCGTCAGACATCCATCCAGATCCTCTGGAGTCCATACGAAGATACCGACGGCATCACCATGCGGATTGCGAACTGCCAGAAAGTCCTGTCGTCCCTGACGGACATAATCCACCCGCCAACCTACCTCTCCACGAACGAACAGCCAGCCTTGCTTATTACCAGCATTAAGGGTATAATGACCATCGCCCTCCTTCATCAGGATAAACGTGTCGCCTCCCATACTTTCACTTTCCCCGTCCATCGTGATATTGCCTGCCCCATCAACATGGGCTGTATAGAGTCTCTCGCCATTCCACCAGCGTGAACCCTCGGTGATGGTCTGAGCCACCATAGTCTGCGTACAGTACGCAAAGATCATTGCTAATAAAAAAAACTTTTTCATCATCGTTATTTTTATTATGCTTGATTATTATTAACCATTTACCAATTTGCGCAAGTCTTGGTTATATGTAGAACCCGACGAATAATCTACCTCATCGGGGGGTCGAGAACCCGTGACCATTCCATTTCAAGGTCGTCTGCCACTTCTCTCGACCGTCCTCACTCCAATGCGTCACGATGATATCCTTGCCAAGACGGGGCAGGGCATACGAGATATTGAAGTACTTCACCTCAATACCCATATCAGTGTACTGCATCTGCTTCGTGGCATTGTCGTAGCGGTAGAACAACAGACCGTCGAATTGCCCAGGGTTCATGCGCTTGCCATTTTCCGACAACTCTACACACAGCGCAAACAACTTATGTTTCTTATCTGCCATGTTCCAGTAGCACATCTCCCACTTGTTCGTGAATCCGTCGTGCTTCGACTGCACCAGGATATAGCCAGCCTTCTTGTCGACGGTAATCGTGAAGCCATCGGGCTGAGCCTCGCCCTTGCGATAACATTCCAACGACCGCCGCAGTGCTGCCGCTGACTCGTCCGGCGTATTTTCTTGATCATCCCAGATTGAAGTCCACGACCATGCGAAATCCATGATGTCGGGAGCAGCTCCCTGAAATCCCACTTTGATACCGTCCTGTGCCGACATTGTCATCGTACAGCATGCAAAGATCACTACTAATAAAAGTACCTTTTTCATCTTCTAAAACGTTTTTGTATGTCTTTCATTATTCTGGACGCTTAAACGTCATCGACTCACCTTCTGGGTCTTTCAGGACCAGTTTGGTGTCCGTTGCCGAGACAACGGTATACTTGCCACTCAGCAGTCCCTCTTCCGCCATCTGCTGTTTATTCTTATCGAAAGCGTTGAATACGATTTCCTGCAACTGCTTCTCCTTCTCCGGATTATAATACTTAGAAGAAATTGAAGAAATAGATGGCGGCAACCGTCTTGACGTCGGACGATGTCATGTTGCGTGCATTGCCGACACACCTGCCGTCCAAATAGACATCACCATTGGAACGAACCTCACCGACACGCCTGCCATCCAAATAAATTTCACCATTCGACCGAATCTCACCGACACGCCTGCCACTCTTATAGACATCACCGTTCGAGCGGACTTCTCCCCTGTTGCTGCCGTTGACATAGATGTCACCATTAGAACGTGCCTCTCCGACACGGGAGCCACTGATATAAATGTCACCATTCGGGCGGATTTCGCCAAACCGACTGCCACTGCGATACAACTCAATCGACTGCTTGCTGCTAGAGCTACTAGAACTGCTAGAATTACTAGAACTACTAGAACCACTAGAACTACTAGAAACTCTAGAGCTGCTTGCAGCTCTGGCAGCAGCCAGTTCGCGCTCTTTTGCAGCACGGGCTGCAGCTTCGGCTTTAGCCTGTTGTTGCAATAACTTAAATCTCCCGATTTGGTCTTTGGAAACCATGACTCCAAAGGTGGTGTATGCCACGAGTAACGGACTGACATAGCCGTCGAACGAGCTGAAAGTAGTGCCATAACAGGAGGCTTCATTGATAGTAGCAGAACCAATCACTTCGCCATCCATCGAGACCTCGTTTGTCTTAGGATTGAACTTGATAGTGCCCAGATTTGGTGTTTCCAGCGTTCCGTCATTGCTCATCTGTCCTGCCGGTCTACCTGCAATATTCGTCCACTTACCTGTAGCAGGGTCGAGCATGAAGGTGATATGCTGACCGGCATACTCGCCAGCGCTTTCATCATAGGTGTCGTTGAATACTAACATGAGAGTCGCAGGGTCCCATTCTCCCACCTTCTTATTCATCCATTTGATGGTGACAGGTTTCCCTTTCTTATCCGGTTGAGGGATTGTGGGTTTGAGGGCATCCATCGCTTTCTCCTTCTTCGTCTTAATGCCGAGTGCCTTACGTGCCTTGTTAAGATTGATAGAAAACTGTGCGTCAGCCGCTGTACTGAATGCGAACATGGTGACGAGCACCATCATTGTTGTCTTGATAGAATGTCTCATAATCGGTTGTAATTAATTCATATTATTTATTTATGTAGTTGGTTGATTATTTCCTTTAACTGTCGTGTCACCTCCGCTTTCACCATATCACGTATGGTAAACAGGAGCCTGGCTTGATCCTCAGTATAGCTACTGGCTGCCTGATGCCTGCGGTTTGGTTGAGTGTTCGGTGACTTCTGGTCCATTGACGTTTCGTAATTTTTTGCAAAGTTACGGTAAAAACAAGGCACAATCTTCAGCAGAATGCGCAGAAAATTGTGCAGAATCTTCCAAAATGCACCATTTCAACGCGTTTTGAGCCCTTTTTCCTCATTTCGGGCTAAATAGTCAGTAGGCGTAACACCATAAAACCGTTTGAAGGCTCGGGTGAAGGCACCCTGGTCTTCATAGCCACAAGCGAGGGCAATGTCTAAGATGGTGGTCTGCGGCTCGACATGATCAAGCAGCTGGCGTGCCTTCTGCATGCGGATATTCGTGATGTAGCCCTGTGGGGTCTCACCTGTGATTGCTTTCAGGCGATTACGGAACTGGGTGGTACTCATTGCCATCTGCGAGGCAAGCGCATCCACATTGACACTGCTGGTCTCTATCTGCTCGGCTATGAGGTTCATGGTGCGGGTCAGGAAGTCCTTGTCACGGGCAGAGAGCTCTTGCTGCCGGCTGGCTCGCCGGTTCTCGTATCGCTGGCGTAACTCGTCGAGGGTCATGGATACTTCGCTGAGTCGGCGACGCTGAAGTGATGATTGGCGGCGCAGCATCATCACCACTGCGGCGGCGGCAGCCAGCAATGCGATGCATACTATCAGTATGATGGTGCGGGAACGGTGGACGTCGGAGTTCTCCTCAGTCAGACGGGTATTGCCAAACTCGGCATTGTAGCGAGCCAGCAGGTCGGCAGCTCCGTTGTTGTAGAGCGAATCCTTCAGCAGGTCGAAGCGTTCCAGTTCCAGTCGGGCACTGTCGGGGTTGATGGTCCATAGCGCCTGATAGAGTCCGTCGCGGGCGTGCATCTCATTATAGGGATTGCCCATCTCGTGACACAGGCTGACAGCTTCACGCAGATAGGGCACGGCACGACGCTCCAGACGGTGTTTCTCAGCATCGCCGCATCCTGGATCCCGGCTCATGGAGAGCAGCGTATGCCCCACCTTGTTGAGCGATATGGCGAGCGACTGGCGGTTGCCCTCCTTACGGAAGAAGGGGATGATGGTATCGAAGATCGCCAATGCCTCCCGGTGTTGCTTCATCCCCAACAGGATGGCTGCCTTCTGGGCAAGACGCACACGCAGTTTCATCTGCCGCCCATCCTCACGCTCCAGTTGTATGGCACGCTCGATATAACGCCGGGCAGCGTCAAAGTGGCTCATGGAGAGTTCTGTCTCTGCTGCTGCGCCGCAGTACATGGCAATACGGGCACGATGGTTGATCTCTTCGGCAAGCTGGAGTGCCTCAAGGATGTACTTCAGTCCCTCCTGAGGATGCTTGGCATCCACATAGATGGCACCGATGGTGTTGAGCGACGAGGAGATCATCTCCTTGTCACCACTGGCACGGTCCATGACATTACACTCCTTGGCATAGCGCAACGCCTTATGGTAGTCAGACTGCCGCGAGGTACACACGGCAAGGATGCTCAGCTCATCGGCTATCTCGTCAGTCATTCCCAACTGGCGAAGCATGGGCAAAGCCTGCTCGCCCACGATGACGGCACTGTCATAAAGCTGCTCTTCATAATAGCGCCCACTCGCCTCATAGAGACGCATTGCCTCCTGCCGGTTGACAGGCTGCTTGGCAGGTGCTGCACCCACAGCTATAGTGGCAGTACAGAGAAGGATGAGAAGTATCAGTTTGGTGAGATAATCACTCGGGGTAACACCAAAGAAGCGCTTAAAGGCACGGGTGAACGACGACTGATCGTCATAGCCGCAACTATTGGCAATGTCAAGCATAGTCATGTCGGGGACGGTATCCAGCAGGTGGCGTGCCTTCTGCATGCGTATTTTCGTGATGTAGCCCTGCGGCGTATCCCCGGTAATGGCAGAAAGTCGCCTACGGAACTGCGAGGTACTCATTGCCAATGCAGCGGCGAGTTCATCCACATTGACACGGTTGGACTCTATCTGTTCGGTAATGACGGCTAACGACTTTGTAAGGAACTGCCTGTCCTGCTCCGACAGTTCATGAGCGCCGTTATCTCCAGTGCCGTCCTGTTGCTGACGCTCACCATGCAACTGCAGTTCTTCAAGGGTCCTGGCCTCTTCGCTGAGGCGTTTCTTCTGCAGGGCTATCAGCCGGCGCTGGCGCACCACCAGCACGACGGCTACCGCCAGCAACATGATACCTATTATGATAATATAGATACGTGAGCGGCTCACCTCGTGGTTCTCCTCTTGCAACAGGTTGTTGCCCATCGCTGCATCATACTTCGCCTGTGCTTCTCCAAAGGTCTTGTTGTAGAGCGAGTCCTTGATTCGGGCATTGCGTTCTATCTCCATACGAGCACTGTCGGGACTGGGTGCCTCTCCATGAGCGCATGGAACCGCAAGCCACCACATCATAACCATCAGAACGGTGATAAGAATACTTCTCTTCATAAGGATTCACAATTATGCGGACAAAGTTACGGAAAAAAGTTCATAGTTCATAGTTCATAGTTCATAATTATTTCGTAATTTTGCACCAAAATTTGAATGAGTAGTATTTATGGAGAAGAAATTACGACTTGGCTCACTTTGTGTACAGGCTGGTTACAAAGCAAAGAACGGAGAACCTATCGAGTTGCCGATTATTCAGAGTACGACGTTTAAGTATGATGACTCTGACGAGATGGCACAGTTGTTTGACCTAAAGAAGGAGGGGTATTTCTATACCCGTCTGCAGAACCCCACCAACGACGCGGTGGCTGCTAAGATAGCGGCACTGGAGGGTGGTGTCGGTGCGGTGCTGACCTCCTCGGGACAGGCTGCCAACTTCTACGCTCTGTTTAATATCTGTGAGGCAGGCGACCATTTCGTGACTTCCAACGAGATCTACGGCGGTACCTTCAACCTCTTCGGTGTGACACTCAAGAAACTGGGCATCGAGTGTACGTTCGTCTCCCCTGAGGCGAGTGACGAGGAGATACAGGCTGCCTTCCGTCCGAATACCAAGGCGATGTTCGGAGAGACCATCACCAACCCCGGTTGTGCCGTGCTGGACATCGAGCGCTTTGCACGCATCGCCCATCAGAACGGCGTGCCCCTGATTATCGACAACACGTTTGCGACACCTATCAACTGCCGTCCCTTCGAATGGGGTGCTGACATCGTGACGCACTCCACCACGAAATACATGGACGGCTTCGCCACACAGGTGGGGGGTGCCGTGGTGGACAGCGGTAACTTCGACTGGATGAAATATGCGGAGAAATTCCCAGGTCTGTGTACTCCTGACGAGTCGTACCACGGACTGACCTACGTGAAGGCGTTCGGCAAGATGGGCTATACCACCAAACTGGTGGCGCAGCTGATGCGTGACCTGGGCAGCATCCCTGCTCCCCAGAACTCCTTCCTCCTGAACATCGGACTGCAGACACTGCACCTGCGCATGGCACAACACTGCAAGAACGCCCAGCGTGTCGCTGAGTTCCTGCACGACTGTCCGAAGGTGGCGTGGGTACACTACTGCGGACTGAAGGACGACCAGTACTATGAGCTCGGACAGAAATACCTGCCGAACGGCTCATGCGGTGTCATCGCCTTCGGACTGAAGGGTGACCGTGAGACTGCCATCAAGTGGATGGACTCGCTGCAGATGATCAATATCGTGACGCATGTCGCCGATGCCCGCACCTGTGTGCTGCATCCTGCCAGTCATACCCACCGCCAACTCAGCGACGAGCAGTTGCGCGAGGCTGGCGTGGCTCCCGACCTGATTCGCCTGTCGGTAGGCATCGAGGACGTGGAGGATATCCTCGACGACATCAAGCAGGCACTGGACAAGATTTAATCATTATCAACCATATTAATAAGTAAAGAAGTATGTTTCACATTTACAAAGGCTACGAACTTGTGGATGCGTACCACAAGATGCGTATGGGCAGGCGCTTCCATCCGAGTGGTGCCTTTAAAAAAACAACACAGGCAATCGTCGTACTCATCGTGACGCTGTTCCTCTGGAACATGCCGTCGGCATGGTTCGGCATCGAGGGACTGACCGTCGTACAACAGCGTATTATCGCTATCTTCGCCTTCGCCACACTGATGTGGATCCTGGAGGTCGTATCGTCATGGGCTACCTCTGTGGCGATTATCGGACTGATGCTGCTCTTCGCCTCCGACAGTGGTATCAAATGGATGTGTGACCCTGACGAGGTGGGTTCCCTACTCTCCTACAAGTCGGTGATGGCGACCTTCGCCGACCCGGTCATCATGCTGTTTATCGGCGGCTTCATCCTTGCCATCGCAGCGACGAAGACGGGACTGGACGCACAACTGGCAAAGGTGCTGCTCAAACCCTTCGGCAACAAGAGTGACAACGTGCTGTTGGGTTTCATCCTTATCACGGGGCTCTTCTCAATGTTCGTGTCTAACACAGCGACAGCGGCAATGATGCTGACCTTCCTGACTCCTGTGTTCCGTCAGTTGCCCCCAGAGGGTAAGGGTCGTATCGCCATGGCACTGTCGATTCCCGTCGCCGCCAACCTCGGTGGTATGGGAACACCTATCGGTACACCTCCTAACACCATCGCCCTAAAATACCTCAACGACCCGGAGGGTCTGAACATGGGACTTGGCTTCGGTGAGTGGATGATGTTCATGACGCCACTGGTGATCATCCTCTTGTTCCTTGGCTGGTACCTGTTGAAGACCATCTTCCCCTTCAGTCAGAAGACCGTAGAACTGGAGATTGAGGGTGAGATGAAGAAAGACAAGCACACCTATATCGTCATCGTGACATTCTTCGTGACGGTAGCGTTGTGGCTGCTGGATGCCGTGACAGGTATCAACTCCTATACGGTGGCACTCATCCCGTTTGTGGTCTTCGCCCTGACAGGTGTGATTACCAAGCGTGACCTGGAGCAGATCAACTGGAGTGTCATCTGGATGGTGGCTGGCGGTTTCGCCCTCGGCTACGGACTGAATGCCTCCGGGCTTGCCGCCAATGCGGTGAAGAGTATTCCCTTCGGTGACTTCTCACCCCTGCTCATCCTATTGCTGTCGGGACTGATCTGCTATATCCTCTCCAACTTCATCAGCAACTCAGCGACAGCGGCTCTGCTGATGCCTATCCTTGCCGTGGTCTGTGCGGCTATGGGTGACAAACTGGAGGCGATTGGCGGTACACCTACCGTCCTGATTGGCGTCGCCATTGCGGCATCGAGTGCGATGGTACTGCCTATCTCTACCCCACCGAATGCCCTCGCCTACGCTACCAACCTGGTACAGCAGAAGGACATGTCGAAGATAGGACTCATCATGGGTATCATCAGTATGGTATTGGGTTACATCCTGCTCTATTTCTTGGGGACACTACACGTACTATAGCCCGAGAATTAACAAATTGCAAACTTTAAACTAAAATAATAGGGAATTTTCTTGGTGATTTCAAGAAAATTCCCTATATTTGCATTACCAATATAACAATATGTCAGTTTAACAATAAAACCTTAAAACTATGAACGTAGAGAAAATCATGCAGGATTTGGAGAAGAAGCATCCTGGCGAAGTAGAGTATTTACAGGCTGTCCGTGAGGTCCTTGAGTCTATCAAGGACGTGTACAACCAGCACCCCGAGTTTGAGAAGGCAAAAATCGTGGAGCGCATCGTAGAACCGGAGCGCATCATCACCTTCCGTGTACCCTGGGTGGACGACAAGGGCGAGGTACAGGTGAACATCGGCTACCGTGTGCAGTTCAACAGTGCCATCGGTCCGTACAAGGGCGGTCTGCGCTTCCATGCCTCCGTGAACCTGAGCATCCTGAAGTTCCTCGGTTTCGAGCAGACCTTCAAGAATGCGCTGACGACCCTGCCGATGGGCGGTGGCAAGGGCGGTAGTGACTTCTCACCCCGTGGCAAGAGCGATGCGGAGATCATGCGCTTCTGTCAGGCTTTCATGTGTGAGTTATATAAGGTAATCGGTCCTGATGTCGACGTACCTGCTGGTGACATCGGTGTGGGTGGTCGTGAGATCGGTTATCTCTTCGGGATGTACAAGAAACTGACCAGTCAGTTCCATGGTGCTACCCTGACGGGTAAGGGTCTGGAATGGGGTGGTTCTATCCTGCGCCCCGAGGCAACAGGTTACGGTGCCCTGTATTTCGTTCACCAGATGATGGAGACCCATGGACTGGACATCAAGGGCAAGACCGTCGCCCTCTCTGGTTTCGGCAATGTGGCATGGGGTGCCGCCAAGAAGGCTACTGAGTTAGGTGCCAAGGTGATTACCATCAGTGGTCCTGACGGTTATATCTACGACCCTGCCGGTCTTGACGACGAGAAAATAGAGTACCTGCTGGAACTGCGTGCCTCTGGCAATGATGTCTGCGCACCATACGCTGAGGAGTTCCCTGGCAGCCAGTTCTTCGAGGGTAAGAAGCCTTGGGAGCAGAAAGCGGATATCTACCTGCCATGCGCTACGCAGAACGAGTTGAATGGTGAGGATGCTGATAAGATTCTTGCCAACAAACCGTTATGTGTCGCTGAGGTCAGCAACATGGGATGCACTGCCGAGGCTGTCAATAAGTTTATTGCCGCCGGTCAGTTGTTTGCTCCTGGCAAGGCTGTCAATGCTGGTGGTGTCGCTACCTCTGGCTTAGAGATGACGCAGAACTCAATGCGTATCGCATGGACGGGCGAGGAGGTCGACCAGAAACTGCATCAGATCATGTCTGGCATCCATAACCAGTGCGTGAAATACGGCAAGGAGGGTAATTATGTCAACTACGTGAAGGGTGCCAACGTGGCAGGCTTCATGAAGGTGGCTAAGGCGATGCTCGCACAGGGTATCGTATAATTCCCCCACACACTACTATGAAAGGCTCCCGTTCAAGGAGCCTTTTTTGTTGTTGACATACTCGGAAGTGTCATATTTAAAATAAGACACAGGCACTCATCGCATGGCTCTTAATAGAGTGTGTGTAGATAATAATACATTATTTGGGGGAATGTTCCGATATTTTATCTATATTTGCAAACATAAACCAATTAAACGATGAGATGATGAAACATAGATGGATGATAGTGCTTCTAACGGCATTGCTATTTGTGACCAGTAATGTTTCCGCCCAAGAGTACAAGGCGGGCGACGCTAACGGGGACGGGAAGGTGAACGTCACCGATATCGTGGAAATCGTGAACTATATCTTAGGCAGTCCGTCTGACCATTTTATCTTCGAGGCGGCGGACGTGAATGACGATGGGGTCGTAAATGTGACAGACATCGTCAGCGTGGTGTCTGTCATCCTATCACCAGAGGACGACACAGAGGATGTCCCCGTGCTCAACGTTTACCTACAACAGGGTGACAAAGTAGGGAAAGAGACATACCCCCGTTTCACCGCTTTCATCGGCAAACAGATGCTGGCGCAGTTCAGTGACCCCTCACACCCGGAGATCATGATGCTGAACTACGTGGATGAGGACAGCCATCATGATGTGACACTGCTGGTGACAACGCATAATATCCTCATCATGAACCATAACCCTTATCTGAACAGCAGTTTCCCGGAAACGGCACTGGTCGTCGGAGACTATGACAACTACTCGTCTATTGCTGTCGGTAACGTGAACTGGGATCTGCATGTGATAGAGATTGTGCCGAACAGTACCGTCGCCTTTGACGGTCCCGTCTATTCCCCATCGGCAGCAGCCAGACGAGGAGCCTCTGAGGAATATTTCATCGGGATGTTCATGGACTTTGTAGAAAATCTTGGTAAGGAACTGGGACAGAAAAAGGAGAAAGTAGACGAGATAGGTAAGGTCACCTCACAATTGGGACTGGGTAACCTGATGGAGGGAGCATCAAAATTACTCTCACGCTATGGGTCTTTGGTAACACCTTCCATGAAGTATATCCTCTCATCTGACTCTGAGATCCTGAATCAGAACGAGATATTGTCGGAGGTGGTCAGTGACAACCTACAGAACGCACTCACGGATGACATCCTGGATGCCGTGAAAAGTTATATAATACGGGCTATCCCTGTTTCCGAGGATGATGTCAACAGTTGCCTGTGGGTGGCGAAGATGACACAGAAGAGCATGACCAGCGACGAGGTTGACCAGAAAGTGGAAGAGCCAGATGAGTTAGTGGGCGACTTCATCAACCAGAGCACTGAGAGAATGTCGGCGGTCAGCAAGTCAATGGGCATGGCTTTACCGACTGTCAACCAGACCATCAGCAAAGCAGCGAGTGATGAAGGAGTGAAACTGACCGTAACGGTAGGGGGTGTCACAGAGACGAGTATCCAAGTCTCTGGGACGGTTAGTATCACAGAGAGCACTTACCTGTCCTATCAGGAGGTGGAATTCGTCTTGACAGGCGGAGGAAAAGCGATAACCATACCTACCAGACTGAACGGCAGTACCCTGGAGCCCGTCACGTTCACGGGTCTGGACCAAGGTACCGCATACACCGTTCATGCTGTCTATGTCCCTATGCTGTCGGAGAAGACTTTCTATAGTGATCCTGTGACGGTGACTACTAAAGGCGAAGTAAGCACAGACTGGGCGGGAACGGCATGGAATCTGGTAGGGACTGTTACTGCGGATGGAGAGACTGACACAGCAACGATGACATTGGATTTCTCAAGATTGAATGAGAATATCATCAATTTCTCTATAGATGGGGAATCTCTCGGTGATATCGGATGCACCTATACCGTTGACAGTAGCGGTAATCTGGAACTGAAGTTCTCCCTTACGGTCTATGGCAGTGACGGGCAGAGTGCCAAAGAAGACTTCACTTTCAAGTTCATTCGTACGGGCGCTACCACTGCGACAGCAACGATGAATGACACTGTGTATATTCACTATCCCGCAGAATGGAAAAAGTATGGCTATTCAGACCATACTTATCTCGCCACCGGACAGTTCCAGTGTACTCGTACAAAATAGGCTTTACTTCCTTCTCGTGACAATCAGGAACTCATGACCGTCTGTATCGATGTCCTGATTGTTGACAGTGGCACCGACCTTGATTTTCACCGTACCGTCCTTCAATTTCTTGTCGGCAAGGATGGTAGCGGTGTAGCGTACACCACTGTTGGGGGCGATACTCTCCACATGGAGGTTGGGTGAGATATGAATATTCTTGTTACCAGTCACGTCATTGACCATTGGTTGAACGTCATAGAGGGTGTGACGGGTATAGTTCATAATCTCGAAAGTGACCTGACACTGTTCACCAGCCTTCAGAATACCGTCCTGATTCTGGTCGATGAAACGGGCATTGCGGATGATGATACGCTCGGGCTTGCTCTCGATAGGCAGGATACGCACCGTTCTGTCAGGAGTCGTGGAAGTAGTGGGAGTCGTGGTCTTCTCACCCTTAGGTCCCGCAATACCGATGTCGATACGATCGTCACCACTGTTGGTGGCATCGAAACCACTGTCAGCAGACTGACTGTTCTGCTGGTAACCACCTTGCTGCTGATAGTCATACTGGCGCTCGCGCTCCTCCATGCGTCTGTGGTAACCCTCTATCTCCTCCTGACGCTTCTGGTCAGCGGCAGCACCGATAGCCGCACCAACAGCGGCACCGCCTGCCATACCGACAATCGTTCCGATGTCACTGCCACGCCATCCACCAGAGATACCACCGATGGCAGAACCGAGGATTGCACCAAACGTACCGCCTGCATAAGCACCAGTCCCTGTGTAAGTACCGCAACTGCTTACCAAGAAAGCAGCACCAACCAAGTATAATCCAATCTTCTTCATATCGCTTCTGTTTAAATTTCTCAGTGCAAAGATACAAAGTTTCCGCTAACTGACAAGGGGTATTTCCCGAAAATCGTTTAGGGAATCCCCTAAAAAAGGGAGCGGCATCACTGCCACTCCCCGCCATCACAAAAAACTATATTATTTTCATTTCCTACGAGGGGGATGTGATGGCTATCTCTTACGTCGATAAAGCACTTTCTTGCCATTGACGATATAAACACCGTCGGGCAGTCCGTCAAGGGTGGTGACATTCGCGCGTACAAGTACACCACTTAGCGTATAGACGTTCATGGACGTGGCAGCACGTATCTCTCGGATACCGTCTGTCACCTGCTTCGTCAGGTTGACGGTGATCTCCCCATCTGTCGTAGCACCATAGGTCAACAGATAGACGGCTGTTGTCGTCAACTCGATCGTGAGGACCTCTTTTTCGTCGATGGTCTCCGCTGTCGGAGTGATGGGGTTACCGTCTGCGTCGTAGAAGTCCATGCTGACGGTCTCACCTGTGATCTCCCAATGGATGACATCACCAACCTCACCAGTATAACTGAAGCCTTGCACCTGACCGCCCTGCGGAGCGTCCTTGGTACTTGTATCACCATCAGCGAGTGACTCATACAAAGGAGTGACGGTGAAGGTGACGTTCTCAATGGTATGCTCAACAGCCTCGGAGCCTACGCCTGCGTCGTTGAACACCTGAATGCCTAAGGTGACATCCTCAATCGTCGTGACGGTCTTCGTCGTAGCGTCGAAGGTGTATTCCTCAGAGATGGTGCGTGGCTTCACGCCGTCCATCGGGATGACGATGTCGCTCTTGTCAACACTCTCCGCCGGATCGATGGCGATACGGGTACGTGGTCCGTCATTGAACCAGTAGTCGATGGCAATGAGTTTGCCGTCGCCCTGAATCGTTTCTTTGAGGAAATGGTGCGATGAGGTAGCTGACACATGACCAACCTTGTCAATTACCTGATAGGACAACTCATGCGGTCCTTCACTTAAGGCAGACGCGTCAACATCGAAACTGATAATTCCGTCAGCAGGTGCATCAACCTCCACCATATTAGCCACATCACGATCAATCCAATACCGATACTTCGAGAGTCCGTTCTCTGCCATCGACAAAGGTTCTGGAACCAAGAAGTTCTTCACAATGATGCTGCTGGCATGTCCATTGGCATCCAACACACGGAATGCGATGTTATGCAAGCCCGGAGACAAGGCACTGAAATCAATATCCAGGTCAATG